>Ga0209085_1000071_pt1 | contig 69518 bp, 61 predicted proteins | sample C_131016_EF_Meta_FD_187310 | JGI IMG/M metagenome (GOLD analysis project Ga0209085, IMG submission 187310) | Freshwater microbial communities from Lake Croche, Canada to study carbon cycling - C_131016_EF_MetaG (SPAdes) (version 2) | ecosystem: Environmental > Aquatic > Freshwater > Lake... | reverse complement strand
GGTTGAATCTGAAAACCGTTGGATTAGCTTGCGCTTAACCAATGCTGGTTTGCGCGTTATCGACAAGAACGGCATCGATGCTGTGCTGTCTGATCTACGTGCACGTGGCGAAATTTAAGGAGCGCACAAATGGCTAAGGGCGGCAGAGAAAAAATCAAGTTAGAGTCATCAGCAGGTACTGGTCACTTCTACACCACTTCAAAAAATAAGCGTACCAAGCCTGAGAAAATGGAGATCATGAAGTTTGATCCAACCATTCGCAAGCATGTTGCTTACAAAGAAACAAAGCTGAAGTAATTTACTTCCAGCAAATAAAAAACCCGCTAAATGCGGGTTTTTTATTGCCTAGAAATTCTTACCTACTAAAGTTATGCGTAGCGGCGCAATCTCAGGGAAAACTCGCGCAAGCTCGTTAAGCCGCTATCTTCAGCGCGCTGACACCAAGTATGCAGTTGTGCAACTAATTGCTCTCTAGAGGCGTTAGAGCGACTCCAGATAGCCTGTAGATCGCGACGCATCTCAATCATCTTACGTAGCTGCGCATTGCTTGCCATTAATTCCTCAAGCTTTGCTCGCTCCTGCTCGCTAAGACGTGATTCGTCCTTGGCTAACCAAGTACGGGCATCACTTAAATGAGATGCAAGCACCTGCATATGCTGCGCTTCATTGCTAAAAAACTGACGCAGTGTTTTGCTATAGCGCGCCATGATTTCATAACGATTTGCAATGATGGCTTCCAAAGTATTGTGATCGGCAGGACGCAAATCGCTCAGCACTGGCTTGGGCGGGGTTTTTTTGACATTAGCTAAGCCCACTGCGCTCAGGATCTGAATGTACATCCAGCCAATATCAAACTCATACCATTTGTTTGATAGCTTAGCGCTGGTGGCAAAGGTGTGGTGATTGTTGTGTAGCTCTTCGCCACCAATCAAAATTCCCCAAGGGATGATGTTTGTAGCCGCATCTTCACAATCAAAGTTACGATAGCCCCAATAGTGGCCAATACCGTTAATCACACCAGCTGCAGTAATGGGAATCCACAACATTTGAACAGCCCAAACCGTCAGGCCAATACCGCCAAATAAAAACACATTGATGATGAGCATGATGGCAACGCCCTGCCAAGAAAACTTGGAGTAAATGTTGCGCTCAAGCCAATCATCTGGGGTGCCATGACCAAACTTATCCATCGTCTCTTGGTTTTTGGCTTCATTTTTGTAGAGCTCAGCCCCACGAGAAAGTACAGTGCCAATCCCTAAAATTTGCGGGCTGTGGGGATCATCCACTGTCTCGCATTTGGCATGATGCTTGCGGTGAATCGAGGCCCACTCCTTAGTAACCATGCCTGTAGTGAGCCAGAGCCAAAAACGGAAGAAATGAGAAACAATCGGATGCAAATCCAAGGCACGGTGCGCTTGGCAACGATGCAAAAAGATAGTGACTGCTGCAATGGTGATATGGGTAGCTACCAGGGTAAAAATGGTAATTTGCCACCAAGACCAATAGAGGTAGCCATTGGCTAGCCAATTGAGAAATAAATCAAAACCTGAGCTTGAAGCTGTATTCAAAAGTGCATCCCTAAAGAGGTCTAAACCTCTATTTTAGTTCTTTCACAGTCTTTTTGGTTTTGACTGATACCTCTTTACCTACCGCTTTTTCAGAGTCCAGGGCTGGGGCAGCAGCCTTCTTTTGGAAAACAGCGCCAAAAAAGCCATCTGTTCCATGAATATGCGGCCAAAGCTGCCACCAAGGGTTGTCTGGGCTGCACCCTAAGGGCAGTTTGTCAATTGGAAAAAGTGGCTTTAGGGCTTGAGCGGCAGGCACCACCTCAAATTGAGGGTGCTTTGCCAGAAAATCCTCTGCAATCGCTTGGTTTTCCTGAGGCAAGAGGCTGCAAGTAGCATAAACCAAACGACCACCTGGTTTTAATAATCTGGCAGCAGAAGCCAAAATATTCATTTGCTTTTGATTTAACTCTAAAACCCCTGTTGGGGTTTGGCGCCATTTGAGATCTGGATTACGTCTCAAGGTACCCATTCCACTGCAAGGGGCATCTACTAGAACACGATCGATCTTTCCAGCCAAGCGTTTGATCTTGGCGTCATTCTCACTATCGATCCATACGGGATGAACGTTTGAGAGGCCACTGCGGGCTTGCCGTGGCTTTAAATTAGCCAAGCGACGCTCTGATGTATCAAATGCATAGAGGCGCCCTGTAGAGCGCATCAAGGCTCCAATCGCCAAAGTCTTGCCACCTGCTCCAGCACAAAAGTCGACAACCATCTCGCCACGTTTAGGCGCAAGCAAATAGGCAAGAAGCTGACTACCTTCATCTTGCACTTCAAACATACCCGCTTTAAATCCGGCCGTATTTTGCAAGGCAGGCTTACCCATAATGCGCACACCATCGGGTGCATATGGAGTTGGGATCGCTTGATAGCGACCACCCAATGCATTCATCTGCACGAGTAATTCTTCACGATTCGTCTTCATGGTGTTTGCGCGCAAATCCAATAGCGCTGGATGCATTAATGATTTGGCTAGCTCTTCACGCGTTTCTTCGCCAGGATACTTTCCAAACGCATCCCATAACCACTCTGGCAAATTATTACGAACGAGAGGATTTAATGCCGCAGGATCCACCGTCGCAAAACGTTGTAGCCATTCATACTCACCGGGCTTGAGCACGTGTGCCAAATCTGCAATAGCACTTTCCGCACGGTTGGCTGAGCCAAGTCCACCCTCGGATAAAGCCGACAGCAAACCCAATAAGGCTAAGCGTCTGGCCTGAGAACCTTCGCCACTGGAAGCAAATTGTGAGAATTCATTTTTACGACGCAAGATTGCAAAAGCACTCTCTGCAATCAGAGCACGGTCTCGATTTCCAAGTTGCGGCTCGGCACGAAAATAGCGGCTCACCACACGATCCGCTGGTTGCTCAAAACTCAGTAATTCTGGAAGCAGGCGCTCTAAATGAATAGCATGCTGAGGTAACGCTTTGGCATTAGAGAAATTCTTTTGGCCTTCAGGCGCAATTAAATTTCCGCTCGCATTACGTCGCTCTGGACGACGCAGTGGATCATTCGATTTAGCAGCGTAACTTTTATGCGGGGTGAGTCTGTTTCCAGATTTACGGGGTGGACGTTCTGCACTCATAATTTGAAAAATTGCGGCTCTGGGGGTTGAAGCTTCACTTGATTACCTTCTATTCGCAATCGTCCATCAAGAAACCATTTTACGGCCCGCGGGTAAATCTGATGCTCAGCCACCAAAACACGGGCTGCCAAGGTATCAGCATTGTCGCCTTCGCGTACCGGAACGGAAGCTTGGCAAATAATCGGCCCCTCATCTACGCCCTCAGTGACAAAGTGCACGGTGGCACCATGCTCCTGAACGCCAGCCTCTAAAGCCCGCTCATGGGTGTGCAAACCAGGGAATGCTGGCAAGAGGGCTGGATGAATATTGATGAGGCGGCCATCAAAATGGCGTATGAAGCCTGGGGTCAGAATTCTCATAAAACCCGCCAGAATGACTAAATCAGCCCCTAATTCATCTATTTTCTCGATGAGGGCTTCATCAAAGGATTCTCGAGTGGCATACTCTTTGTGCTCCACAACGAGGACTGGAATGCCCTGCGAGCGAGCAAATTCAAGGCCCTTAGCCGCGGAGTGATTGGCTATCACCCCAGCAAATTTGACTGGCCACCGCTCTTTTTGAGCAGTTTTGACGATAGCCTCAAAATTGGATCCGCGGCCTGAGATTAAGGTAACGATAGAAAGCATGCCCACAATATAATTGATGGCTACCCTGAAAGCGATTTTGTGAACGTATTCCGTGGCCCGACCCAGTTTTCTGCAGGACCTGCTTGTGCACTCAGCATCGGTAATTTCGATGGCGTGCACAGGGGTCATCGCGCCCTACTGAAACAGCTCGTGGACGGCGCCAAGGAACGAGGCCTGGTAAGTTGCGTCATGACCTTCGAGCCTCACCCAAAAGAATTCTTCTCACCAGAACAAGCTCCTCCTCGTATTCTGAATCTGCGCGACAAACTAGCAGCATTAGCAGAGATTGAAATTGATCGGGTGGTAGTAGAGCATTTCAACGCCGCTTTTGCACGACTTACGCCAGATGAGTTCGTCTCTGAAATTATTGTTAAGCGCTTAAATGCAAAATGGATTTTGATTGGCGATGATTTTTGCTATGGGGCAAAACGCGCTGGTAATTTTGCGAGCCTCAAAGCTGCCGGTGAAAAATATGGCTTTGAAGTGTCTAGTATTCAAACTATCTCAGAAAATGGTGAACGTATTTCTAGTTCTGCTTTGCGTGCGGCACTTGCTAATGGTGATATGAACCAAGCTGAAAAATTATTAGGTCGACCTTATGGAATTTCTGGTCATGTCATTCATGGTCAAAGATTAGGTCGTCAACTGGGCTTCCCGACTTTGAACTTAGCGGTGGCCAATCACTTACATCACCGTAAACCAACAACCACTGGCATCTTCACTGCGCAGGTATTAGGTCTTAGCGATAAACCCCTGCCAGCCGTAGCTAGCCTAGGCGTCAGACCGACAGTCGAAGATGAAGGTCGCGTCCTGCTTGAAACGCATATTTTTGATTACCAGCAAGATGTCTACGGAAAAATTATTACTGTGGAGCTCTTAGAAAAAATTCGTGACGAGGCAAAGTATGATGGTCTCGACGCCCTCACAAAAGCAATTGCAGCGGATGCAAAGCACGCCAGAAATTATTTCCAGAAAAAAACTTATGTCTGAAAAAGAAAACTCTTATCCCGTCAATCTTCTCGATACCTCGTTTCCAATGCGGGGAGATCTAGCCAAACGCGAACCACAATGGGTCGCTCAGTGGCAAAAAAATAAGCTTTACGAAAAAATTCGGGCAGCTCACGCCAACCAAACGAAATTCATTTTGCATGACGGCCCTCCGTATGCGAATGGCGATATTCATATTGGGCATGCAGTAAACAAGATTCTGAAAGACATCATTGTCAAATCCCGTTGGTTAATGGGGTTTGACTCTGCCTATGTGCCGGGCTGGGATTGCCACGGTATGCCAATTGAGATTCAGATTGAAAAGCAATTTGGTAAAAATTTACCGACTGCTGAAGTGCAATCTAAGGCGCGCGCCTATGCACAAGTGCAAGTAGATAAGCAGAAAAAAGACTTTGAGCGCTTAGGCGTACTCGGGGACTGGAACAACCCTTATCTCACCATGAGCTACCGTAATGAGGCCGATGAAATTCGTGCTCTAGGCAAGATTTGGGAAAAGGGCTATGTCTTTCGTGGCTTAAAGCCTGTGAACTGGTGCTTTGATTGCGGCTCTGCTCTGGCGGAAGCCGAAGTCGAATATCAAGACAAGACTGATCCAACGGTAGATGTCGGCTTTGCATTTGATGAAGCCCAGCGCCCACAACTTGCCAAAGCTTTTGGACTCTCAGAGCTTCCTAACAAGCCTGGTCAAATTGCGATTTGGACCACTACACCATGGACTATTCCTGCGAACCAAGCTATGAATGTTCATCCTGAGCTGACTTATGCCTTGGTTGATGTGGGTGAGAAGTTATTAATTCTGGCAAAAGATCGTGTTGAAACCTGCCTACAAGACTACGGCCTCGCAGGTAAAGTGATTGCAACTTGTACTGCCGCTCAATTGGCAAATATTTCCTTCTGGCATCCGCTTGCGCCATTGCATGAGGGCTACAAACGTCTCTCGCCAATCTACCCAGCTGAATACGTTACTCTGGATACTGGCACCGGCATTGTTCACTCTGCGCCTGCTTATGGCGAAGAGGACTTTAAGTCCTGCAAAGCAAACAAACTAGCTGACAACGATATTCTGAATCCAGTCATGGGTAATGGTGTGTATGCCTCATGGCTGCCACTCTTTGCTAATGAGTACATCTGGAAAGCCAATCCAAAGATTGTGGAAGCTATGCGCGAAGCTGGTAGCCTGCTCCGCGATAAAACCTACACACACTCCTACATGCACTGCTGGCGCCATAAGTCGCCGATTATCTATCGCGCTACTTCGCAGTGGTTTGCGAGTATGGATAAAAAGCCTTCAGATGGCAAAGCGAGCCTGCGTGAAACTGCGTTAGCCGGCATTGAGAACACCGATTTCTTCCCTGCCTGGGGCAAACAACGCCTACACAGCATGATTGCTAATCGTCCTGACTGGACCTTGTCACGTCAGCGCCAATGGGGCGTACCAATGGCTTTCTTTGTTCATAAAGAAAGTGGTGAGCCTCATCCGCGTACTGCTGAGTTACTCGAAGAAGTAGCGAAGCGCGTAGAAAAGGATGGTATTGAAGCCTGGCAAAAATTAGAAGTTACCGAACTGCTTGGTGATGAAGCTGCACAATATGAAAAGAATCGTGACACCCTAGACGTTTGGTTTGATTCAGGGACAACCCATTGGCATGTGATTCGTGGTTCACATCGCAATGAATTACTTACTGCTGATGCTCAAACACCAAATGGACGTTTGGCTGACTTGTATTTAGAAGGCTCAGATCAGCATCGTGGTTGGTTCCACTCCTCATTACTAACTGGCGCAATGCTTGATGGCAAGCCGCCCTATAAAGCCTTGCTAACCCATGGCTTCACGGTGGATGGCCAAGGTCGCAAGATGAGTAAGTCTGTTGGGAATGTGATTGCTCCACAGCAAGTTGCCGATAAACTCGGTGCTGAAGTTATTCGTCTTTGGGTGGCCTCTACCGACTACTCAGGTGAAATGACGATTTCTGATGAGATTCTGAAACGCGTTACTGAAAGTTATCGCCGCATTCGCAATACCTTGCGCTTCTTGCTGGCCAATCTTTCTGACTTTGATATAAGTAAGCATGCTATGCCTGCTGATCAATGGCTAGAAATCGATCGTTATGCTGTTGCACTAGCGAATCAAATCCAATCTGATGTTGAAGCACATTACAAAGCCTATGAATTTCATCCGGCTGTAGCACGTATATTGTCATTCTGCTCAGAAGATTTAGGTGGGTTCTATTTAGATATTCTGAAAGATCGCCTCTATACCAGCGCGCCTGATTCCCCTGATCGTCGTGCTGCACAAAATGCTTTATTCCACATCACCCAAAATCTTTTGAAGTGGCTCGCACCCTTCCTTTCGTTTACTGCAGAAGAAGCGTGGCAAGATTTTCGACATGGCTCAGGAAGTAAGCCTTCCGAGTCAATCTTCATGGAAGAGTTTGGCAGCTTCCCAGAAATTGCCAAAGCAGATGAATTACTAGCCAAGTGGAATCGTATTCGCGAAATTCGCTCTGAAGTCACCAAGGCGATTGAAATTGAACGCGAAGCCGGCAATGTAGGTTCATCTCTGCAGGCAGAGCTGACAATTAAGCTCGGCGATGTTGACTTTGCTATCTTGCGCTCACTAGAAGATGATTTACGTTTTGTCACCATTACCTCTAGCGCCAATATTGAACTCAGTAATGATGGCTTAGAAGTCTTAGTGCGTGGCAGCCAGTACAAGAAGTGTGGTCGTTGCTGGCATCATACCCAGGATGTTGGCAGCAACACCGATCACCCAGAGCTTTGTGGGCGCTGCGTGAGCAATCTCTTTGGCGATGATGATCATCGCTTGTTTGCTTAATAGATTAATTCGATGAGCATTTCATTTCTACGCTCTCTAGCAATTGCAACGATCATCCTGCTCTTAGATCAACTGAGCAAGTGGTCGGCATTAAGCAATTTGCAGTTAGGCATTCCAGAGCCAGTTCTTCCTTTTATGAATTGGCTGCTGCTCCTGAATCCTGGAGCAGCATTTTCTTTCCTGGCCCAAGGCTCAGGATGGCAGCGTTGGTTCTTTACGATCGTGGGTTTGGTAGCCTGCGCTTATATTATTTGGCTCCTTCGCAAAAGCCAAAACGATAAATTGCTTTGTGTAGCTCTGAGTTTGATTCTAGGGGGCGCACTAGGGAATGTATTAGATCGAATCATGTATGGTGCTGTCGTTGATTTTATCGACCTGCATTACGCCAACTGGCATTGGCCAGCATTTAATATTGCTGATAGCGCTATTTGTATTGGCGCCGCCCTGATTATTTGGGGTGAATTACACAAGTCATTTGGCAAATCTACCCAATCCCATTAAGCTGGCGCCATGCAATCACTTTTAAATAAGAAAATCGTTCTCGGGATCTCCGGTGGCATTGCCGCCTACAAGACTCCTGAACTTGCACGCCAATTGATGCAAGAAGGCGCTACCGTTCAGGTGGTGATGACGCAAGCTGCAACACAATTTGTAACGCCTGTCACGATGCAAGCGCTCACAGGTAATCCCGTCTTCACCAGTCAGTGGGATAGTAGTGTTAGCAACAATATGGCTCACATAGAACTCTCCCGTTCTGCTGACGCTATTGTCATTGCACCTGCTAGTGCTGACTTAATAGCCAAACTCTCCTTAGGTTTAGCTGATGACTTACTCAGCACACTTTGTCTTGCTCGAGATTGCCCTCTGTTACTTGCACCAGCAATGAATAAGCAAATGTGGGAACACGCTGCAACTCAAAGAAGCGCCGAGCGCCTCAATAAAGATGGGGTTACCCTTCTCGGTCCAGCCAGCGGCTTTCAGGCATGCGGTGAGGTAGGTATGGGCAGAATGCTAGAGCCTTTTGAAATCGCGGAACAAGTCATTGGCTTCTTTCAGAGGAAAATATTGACTGGTAAAAAAGTATTGATTACGGCTGGTCCTACTTTTGAAGCAATCGATCCAGTGCGCGGCATCACCAATCACAGCTCAGGCAAGATGGGCTTTGCTATCGCGCGCGCTGCTATTGAGGCAGGCGCCCAAGTACACCTTATTGCAGGCCCCTGTGACTTAACAACACCACTGGAAGCCACCGGGAACATTACTCGCAGCGATGTGAGAAGCGCAAAAGAAATGCATGCGGCAACATTAAATGTCTCTGATTGCGACATCTTCTTTGCAGTTGCTGCAGTAGCTGATTGGGGTATTGCAAAGCCTGCTCAAGAAAAGATCAAGCGTCATGGCAAAACAGCTCCAAGTATTGAATTCATTGCTAACCCAGATATTCTTTTGGATGTCGCTAAAACTGTAAAGATGAAAGCTGGCAAACCTTACCCATACTGCGTAGGTTTTGCAGCAGAATCTAGCGATTTAGAAAAACATGCTCAAGAAAAACGTCAGCGCAAGGGCATTCCGATGGTCGTCGGCAATATCGGCCCAGAAACATTTGGCAGCGATCTCAATCAATTGCTTGTCATTGATGAAACTGGTAGCAAGAAAATTGCTAAAGCTGAAAAGCTTCAACTTGCTCGTCAACTGATTGCGCTTGTCGCCAAGAAAATTTAAATTACTCACGCTGCCGCTTTAGGAAATTCTATGCAATCACTCCAAGTCAAAATTCTCGATGAACGTATGCGCGACCAATTGCCTAGTTATGGCACACCAGGTAGTGCGGGACTCGATTTACGCGCTTGTATTGATGAAACGATCGAGATAGCGCCAGGTCAAACTGTCTTGGTACCAACAGGCTTGGCTATATTTGTTGAAGATCCGCGTTATGCCGCATTTATTCTGCCACGCTCAGGTCTTGGCCATAAGCATGGAATTGTCTTGGGAAATTTAGTTGGCTTAATTGACTCCGATTACCAAGGCCAACTGATGGTCAGCACCTGGAATCGCGGAGCAACGCCATTCAAACTAGAGCCTATGGAGCGCTTGGCTCAATTAGTAGTCATGCCAGTACAGCAAGTACAACTCAAAGTGGTTGAAGAATTTACTGAGAGTAGCCGCGGTGCTGGTGGCTTTGGGAGTACAGGTCGTAGCTAGCAATCTCAGTTATTGCTCAATAAAAAAGCCACCCAAAGGTGGCTTTTTTATTCTCTACAACTAGATTCTAGATTCGACTTAAATCTCTTCTGCAGGAGCTACATCTTTTTTGGCGGCCTTACCGGGCAATACAGGGGCCTCAAAGTTCAATTGCACCTTGCCATCTGCATCCACATCCACATCTACATGTCCGCCTTGAGCCAACTTACCAAAGAGTAATTCATCGGCAAGCGCTTTGCGCACCGTATCTTGAATAATGCGCTGCATTGGGCGAGCACCCATCAATGGGTCAAATCCATGCTTAGCTAAATGAGCGCGCAATGCAGTACTGAAGGTGGCGTCCACTTTCTTCTCATGCAATTGCTCCTCTAATTGCATTAAGAACTTATCAACCACACGCATGATGATAGTTTCATCAAGCGCCTTGAAGGAAACAATCGCATCTAAGCGATTGCGGAACTCTGGCGTGAAGAACTTCTTGATATCTGCCATCTCATCGCCAGACTCGCGGACATTTGTAAAGCCCATAATGGACTTCTGCATTGCCTCTGCACCAGCGTTAGTAGTCATGATAATGATGACATTACGAAAGTCGGTTTTACGACCATTGTTATCCGTCAAGGTTCCATGATCCATTACCTGCAAAAGGATATTAAAAATATCCGGATGGGCTTTTTCAACTTCATCCAACAAAAGAACACAATGCGGTTTCTTGTTGACGGCCTCGGTGAGCAAACCGCCCTGATCAAATCCGACATATCCTGGAGGCGCTCCGATCAAGCGACTAACCGCATGACGCTCCATATACTCAGACATATCGAAACGCAGTAGCTCAATGCCTAAAATGTAAGCGAGCTGTTTTGCCACTTCCGTCTTACCAACACCGGTTGGACCAGAGAATAGGAACGAGCCAATTGGCCTATCAATTTTCCCAAGGCCAGCCCGCGTCATCTTAATGGCACTAGCTAAGGCTTCAATTGCAGGGTCCTGACCAAAGACCACGCTCTTAATATCGCGATCTAATGTTTGCAACTTACTACGATCATCTACAGTCACGGACTGCGGCGGTATGCGGGCAATCTTGGCAACAATCTCTTCAATCTCTGGACGACCAATGGTTTTCTTCTGTTTAGACTTGGGCAAAATACGTTGCGCAGCGCCAGCCTCATCAATGACATCGATTGCCTTATCTGGCAAATGACGATCATTAATATAGCGGGCAGAGAGCTCGGCAGCAGCGACCAATGCGCCAGCTGCATACTTCACGCTATGGTGCTCTTCAAAGCGAGATTTGAGACCACGCAAAATTTGCACCGTCTGGTCAACAGTTGGCTCAACCACATCAACCTTCTGGAAGCGGCGAGATAGGGCCGCGTCTTTTTCAAAAATTCCACGGTACTCTGTAAAGGTAGTTGCGCCAATACATTTGAGTTGGCCATTTGATAAAGCAGGCTTCAATAAATTACTTGCGTCTAATGTTCCACCAGATGCAGCGCCCGCACCAATCAAGGTATGAATCTCATCAATGAACAAAACACCATGAGCATGATCTTTTAAAGACTTCAGAACGCTCTTTAAGCGTTGCTCAAAATCACCACGATATTTAGTGCCAGCAAGTAGGGCGCCCATATCCAAGGAATAAACCGTTGCATTAGCCAGGATGTCAGGAACATCACCCTTCACAATGCGCCAAGCCAATCCCTCTGCAATCGCAGTTTTACCAACCCCAGCCTCACCAACCAATAGCGGGTTGTTCTTACGGCGACGGCAAAGCACCTGAATCACCCGCTCTACTTCGCTCTCGCGACCAATCAAGGGGTCAATCTTGCCCTGACGTGCCAAAGTATTCAGGTTTTGTGTGTACTGATCTAAGGGGCTCTCTTTTCCAGATGAAGCGGATTCTTCTGTTTCTTGTGTCGTATCAGCTGGCTTCGCATGTTCAGCCTGATCTTTGCGAACACCATGACTAATGAAGTTCACTACATCCAAGCGAGTCACACCTTGCTGCTGCAGGAAGTAAACCGCATGCGAATCTTTTTCACCAAAGATGGCAACTAAAACATTGGCGCCAGTGACTTCTTTCTTACCATTTGAAGTTGATTGCACGTGCATGATAGCGCGTTGTATCACCCGCTGAAATCCAAGTGTAGGTTGTGTATCAACCTCATCGTTACCAGGCACTACCGGAGTATTGTCATTGATGAAGTTTTTTAGCTGAGAACGTAACTCAGCGATATTGACCGCACAGGCTTTGAGCACTTCAACTGCAGTCGCATTGTCTAGCAATGCAGCCAATAAATGTTCGACCGTAATGAACTCGTGTCGTGATGCCCTCGCGTCAACAAACGCCATATGCAAACTGACTTCTAGTTCCTGGGCAATCATACTTCCTCCATAGTGCACTGTAGTGGGTGGCCCGCTTCACGGGATAATTCAACAACTTGATGCACTTTGGTGGCAGCGACATCGCGCGTAAAGACTCCGCAAATACCTTTGCCAACTAAATGAACTTGCAACATGATGCGTGTAGCTGTTTCATGATCCTTACTAAAATACTCCTGAATCACCATCACCACAAATTCCATTGGCGTGTAATCGTCATTCAATAGTAAAACTTTATACATTGAAGGCGCCTTAACTTTCTCAGCCTGCTTTTCGAGAAGGATGGTGTCCTCAATGTAGGGATTGACTGGTACGCCAGTAGTGGGATTTTTTGGTGTGCGGCTCATAAGAAACATTCTAAACACAGATATTCAAACTTTAATTTAACTAGGGTCTTATTTCTAAAAAACCTATAAAAACCCCTGTTTAACCCATATTGGGGCATTTTTCGATAAATAAAGGGTATTTACTAGGGGGTATGTAGATATAACTCCTTGACACCCCTACAAAAAGGGCAAACAATCAGGGGGTAGGCTTCAAGAGAAGTTCTATTTAGGCGTGTTGTGGAGCGAGACTGATTAAAAAGTATTTACCCTCATCACGGTTGTTTTAAGTTTATGTAATGGAGTTCGCATGGCGACCGGAATTGTTAAGTGGTTCAATGATGCAAAAGGTTTTGGCTTTATCAAACCTGATGATGGTGAAGAAGAGTTGTTCGCGCATTTCAGCGCAATTACTATGCCAGGGTTCAAAACCCTTAAGGAAAACCAAAAGGTAACGTTTGATATTACCCAAGGCCCTAAAGGCAAGCAAGCTACCAATATCCAAGCGGCTTAATAGTCCTTAGATCATTATGAGAAACCCAGGACTTGTTCCTGGGTTTTTTTTCGCCTGTAATTTACTCCCCTAAAATGCACAACATGCGCATATCAATCAATACTTTTCGCCATCTCTTATCTTTCGCCCTTTTGGTCAGCTCAAGTCTGGCCTTCGCACAACTGAATGCCGGCTTGCCAACGCTTGAGTTGAAAACCGGCATCTATCGCATTCAAGCAGAAATAGCAGATACCCCAGAGAGAAGACAGACTGGCTTAATGAACCGCACCAGCATGCCGATGAATTCTGGAATGCTCTTTGTATTTGAAGAAAAAGCGGGGCATTGCTTTTGGATGTTTAGCACCAAGATTCCCCTCTCGATTGCCTTCATTGCAGACGACGGCAAGATTGTGAATATCGAAGAGATGCAAGCGGGGACAACGAATAACCACTGCCCTAAAGCTGCAGTGCGCTATGCCCTAGAAATGAATAAACAATGGTTCTCCGAGAGAGTCATTAGCCCGGGGTCAGTGATTAGTGGTTTACCCAAGAAATAGTCAAAACATTTTTTATGAGGCAATAAAAACGCAGACCAAGGTCTGCGTTTTACTTTGGTGAAGCAAGCCTACCTATTCAAAGTGGCAAACATAGTGCACCGCTTGCTCGGCACGAATAATAAAGTAACCGCCCTTCTCTACTTCCCAGCTTTGACCGGCCTTGAATTCTTGCTCTGGCGCGCCATTAATGCTCACGAAAGCAATGCCATCGACCACTTCCATTACCTCTCTAGTGCTCAGATCAAAACGTAAGGTGCTTGGCAATACAACGCCAACTGACTTACGCACACCATTGGGCAGAGTCACGGTGTGAGATACGCACTTACCATCAAAAAATACATTGGCTTTTTTACCTACTGATACTTGATCAAATTGCATCTGGACTCTTTCTAATCTGGTTGTGACTAATTATTTTTTTGCGCGCTTACGTTTCGCTATTTCAGCAATCCGCATACGTAAGGCGTTGAGCTTGATAAAGCCACCCGCATCAGCTTGGTTATACGCGCCGCCGTCATCATCAAAAGTTGCGATATTTTGATCAAATAAAGTATTTGCTGAATCACGTGAAATAACGGATACAGAACCCTTGTAGAGTTTTAAGCGTACAACGCCATTCACCATCTGCTGAGTATGGTCAATCAAGGTTTGCAAAGCCATACGCTCTGGCGCCCACCATAGGCCGTTGTAAATCAAACTAGCGTAGCGTGGCATGAGGTCATCCTTCAGATGAGCCACTTCACGATCCAAGGTAATACTCTCAATACCACGGTGCGCCTTAAGAAGAATCGTGCCACCTGGGGTTTCGTAGCAGCCGCGGCTCTTCATACCAACAAAACGATTCTCAACCAAATCCAGACGGCCAATGCCGTGCTTGCCGCCGACACGATTTAATTCAGCTAATAACTCATGTGGTTTATAGGTCTTACCGTTAATGGCAACAGGATCGCCTGCCTTAAATTCAATTTCGATAATTTCAGGAGCATCTGGGGCCTTCTCAGGAGAAACCGTCCAACGCCACATAGACTCTTCTGCCTCTGCGTTTGGATTCTCTAAATGACGACCTTCATAACTGATATGCAAGAGATTGGCATCCATGGAATAGGGTGAGCCGCCCTGCTTATGTTTCATCTCGACTGGAATGCCATGCTTTTCTGCATAAGCCATCAACTTCTCACGCGAGAGTAAATCCCATTCACGCCATGGTGCAATCACTTTAATACCTGGCTCCAGAGCGTAGTAACCCAACTCAAAGCGAACCTGGTCATTTCCCTTGCCAGTAGCACCATGCGACACAGCATCAGCACCAGTCAAGCGAGCAATTTCAATTTGGCGCTTGGCAATCAATGGGCGAGCGATTGAAGTGCCTAAGAGGTATTCGCCTTCGTAGATCGTATTGGCGCGGAACATTGGAAAAACAAAGTCACGCACAAACTCTTCGCGTAAATCATCAATGAAAATATTTTCTGGCTTGATACCAAACTGCAGAGCCTTAGCGCGTGCCGGCTCAAGCTCTTCACCTTGACCTAAGTCAGCGGTAAAGGTAACGATCTCACAACCGTAAGTATCTTGAAGCCATTTCAAGATCACGCTAGTGTCAAGACCACCAGAATAGGCTAGTACAGCTTTTTTAATATCAGACATGATTTTTTATTCAATCAAAAATTAATTAACAAACAACTAAGACAAATTACTGAATTTTTCTAATTAATCCAATCGACCGCAGAGTAAATACTCCATCAAAGCCTTTTGAACATGCAAGCGATTTTCTGCCTCTTCCCAAACAATACTTTGCAGACCATCAATCACGCCAGCAGAGACTTCTTCGCCACGATGAGCGGGCAAACAATGCATAAATAATGCATCAGGCTTTGCTAGCGACATCAACTCTTCATCCACCATCCAGTCCTGGAAAGCCTTCATACGCGAGGTATTTTCAGCCTCGTAACCCATACTGGTCCAAACATCAGTGGTCAACAAATCGGCCTCTTTACAAGCATCCTTGGGATCAGCGCAAATAGTTAAGTGTTTTGTAGCTGCTTTTGTTAAGCGAGAGGCATCGAGCTGATAACCGGCTGGCGCAGAGAAGCGAAACTGAAAATCTAAACATTCAGCTGCCTGTATCCAGGTGTAAGCCATATTGTTGGCATCACCAACCCACGCCACTGTCTTACCTTGAATTGGTCCGCGAGCTTCTACAAAAGTGAAGATATCGGCTAATACTTGGCAAGGGTGATATTCATTAGTGAGGCCATTAATGACTGGCACCCTGGAATTAGCAGCAAAACGCTCAATGATGTCTTGGCCAAAAGTGCGAATCATGATGATGTCAGTCATCCGTGAAATCACCTGCGCAGCGTCTTCTACGGGCTCACCACGACCCAACTGGGTGTCACGGGTGTTGAGGTATACAGCATGGCCGCCAAGCTGATGGATGCCTGCCTCAAAGGAGAGACGGGTACGTGTGGAATGTTTCTCAAAAATCATTGCTAAGGTACGGTCGTGCAGTGGATGCCAAGTCTCATAACTTTTAAACTTGGACTTAAGCCATGCCGATCTTTTCAGCAAGTAATCATATTCTTCACGAGTAAGGTCAGCAAACTGCAGATAATGCTTGACCTGACCGGGCACTTGAGGCTTTGCCAGAGATGTCATTGTTGAGCTTTCTACTAAAGTTTTGGCTTGCATTTTTTTCTTCAAACATTCGACTGCACGAAAATAGAACTTAAGGTCATCTTACGGCTAACACCCCCCTGTTAAGCTAGAGGACTTAGTCATGCCGATTCCTACCACCTTCCTTACGCGAACTTGAACCACAAAAAACTTTTCATTCAAGGCATTACCACTGCTGGCAAACCATTTCGACCCAGTGATTGGGCGGAGCGTCTGTGCGGAGTGATGGCTAGCTTTCGCCCTCCAGGAGACTCTGGAGACCCTCGCTTTACCTATTCACCTTATGTCACACCAGTCGTGATTGCAACAGTGAAATGCGTAGTTATTGATACTAGACTGGGTGACCTTGATCCAAGAGCGTTGGACTTTGTAACAAACTTTGCCAAAGACAACAATCTACCAATCGAAGAGGCTTGTGAGTTTGAACCCAAACCACAAACCCAGTCCTAAAAACAAAAACCCGCTCTGATAAGGAGCGGGCTTAGGTCGAAATGATTTCAACCAGCCTAAAACTGATTCTGTATTACGCGGCCATTGCCTTAATAGCTGCGGACAAACGTGACTTCTGACGTGATGCCGTATTTTTGTGAGCAATCTTTTTGTCAGCAATCTTGTCGATTGTTGCTTGAGTTGCAGCAAATACTTTCGCCGCTGACGCTTTATCACCAGTTTCGATCGCTTTACGAACTGCCTTAATGGAAGTACGGAGCTTTGAACGCAAACTGGAGTTGTGCTCATTCTGTTTTACTGCCTGGCGTGCGCGCTTGCGCGCTTGTGCTGTATTGGCCATCTTTAAACCTTGCCTCTATAAATTGCAAAATGCGATTAGTTAAAAACCCTGCGGTCTTGCCAGATTCACAAGCAAGCTCGCCAAAACCCAAGATTTTACATTAAAGGGGCAAAAAAGCCCAGCCTACTGATAAATAGGGGAAAATCGGCTCATGAACCTGCTTTCTGCTGCCGCCAAGGTGAGCTCCCTCACCATGCTATCCCGTATTACGGGGCTGCTTCGGGAGACCCTGATTGCCCGTAGTTTCGGGGCCTCAGAGTGGACAGATGCCTTTAACGTGGCCTTTAGGATACCCAATTTACTGCGTCGACTCTTCGCTGAAGGAGCCTTTTCTCAGGCTTTTGTCCCCATTTTGGGTGAAATCTCCAAGGATGGGGATCAAAAACAGGCTCAAATCCTCATTAATGCAGTCGCCACGCTCTTATTTTGGGCTTTACTGCTAACGGTATTACTGGGCGTCATCGGCGCCCCCTTAATCATTCTGGCCATTGCTACGGGATTTAGTGGGGGGCCAGCCTATGAGGCTAGCGTAGTCATGACCCGAATCATGTTTCCTTACATTGGGCTCATTTCCCTGGTTTCACTGTCAGCAGGAATTCTGAACACTTTCCAGCGTTTTGCCATTCCCGCCTTTACCCCTGTTTTATTAAACCTGGCCTTAATCGGAAGTGCACTATTTTTAGCGCCCCATTTAGATCAACCTATCTACGCACTGAGCATTGGTGTGCTCTTGGGCGGCGTATTGCAATTAGCGCTTCAGATTCCAGCACTTTCTCGTATAGGGTTTTTGCCACGAATTGGTTTATTTCCTGGCGCCATTAAAACTGCTATTGCAAATCCAGAAGCAAAGCGGGTTTTGAAGCTGATGGGGCCTGCAGTCTTCGCCGTCTCTGTTGCGCAAATCTCACTCATCATCAATACCAATATCGCATCACGCTTACAAACAGGAAGCGTATCGTGGCTTTCCTATGCCGATCGCCTAATGGAATTTCCTACGGCACTGCTAGGTGTAGCTTTAGGTACCGTGCTTCTGCCCAGCTTAAGTAAAGCCAATGCTAAAAATGACTTAATTCACGCAGGTGAATTACTCATCTGGGGATTGCAACTGACATTTTTATTGGCTGCTCCCTGTGCAATTGCACTCTTTATTTTCGGCGAACCGCTGGCGGCAGTGTTGTACCACTATGGCAAATTTAATGCGCTCGATGTTTTGATGACACAACGCGCATTGGCCGCCTATGGTGTTGGGCTGATTGGACTCATTTTGGTAAAGATTTTGGCGCCCGGTTTTTATTCCCGTCAGGATATTCGGACCCCAGTCAAGATTGGCTTGCTAGTGCTTGTCGCGACCCAGCTGGCTAACTTGGTTTTTGTACCTTGGCTTGGGCATGCAGGTCTTGCACTTTCTGTTGGCGCTGGGGCTTGCCTCAATGCTGCCCTACTATGGATTGGCCTTCATCACCGGGGCGCACTGCCTAGCTCGGCTTGGGCAAAATACCTTGGGCAGCTATTTTTGGCCCTCATTCCCTTCTCTGCAGTTCTTTTTTATGCTGCTGGCGCCCATAATTGGATCGCCCTTCAGGCTGAACCCTGGACTCGCATTGGCCTTCTGGCTGGATGGTTGGCCGCTGCTGCCATGGTTTACTTTAGCGCCCTTGGTCTAGTTGGAATTCGCTGGCAAAAATTCTTGCGTCATGCAAAATAGGACTTATGCCAACACAACAACTCGACTATTTCACTTCTTTAGTTGCTGAAGACGAACACTTACCGCTAACGGAAGCGGCAATCGCTGTTGCACAACATGCGTACCCAGATTTAGTTGTACAAAGCGTCCTCGATCAACTTGATCAAATGGGCAATAAGTTGAAATCCCGAATTACTCCAGATACACCCCAAATTCAGCGCTTGCAAATTCTGAAGAATTTCTTTTATACCGAATTAGGCTTTGGACCAAACCCAAATGATTTTTATGCGCCTGAGAATTCTTATTTGCACTATGTGCTTGAGAACCGCAGAGGTATTCCGATTTCACTCGCGATTCTGATGATGGAACTGGGAAATCAGATTGGCCTAAAGATTCGTGGTGTCTCCTTTCCAAATCACTTCATGATGCGCATCTCCTTGCAACAAGGCGAAATCATCATGGACCCACTCTCTGGTGACTCACTCTCCAAAAATCAACTCCAAGAGATGCTTGATCCATACCTAGATGCCAAGGGCTACCGCGGGGAATTGAGCCTGCCTCTGAATATCTTCCTGCGGGCCTCAAACCCACGCGAAATCTTATCTCGTTTCCTGCGAAACCTGAAAATGATTTACTCAGAAGATGAGCGCTGGGAGCGCCTACTTGGGATTCAAGAGCGCTTAGTGATTTTGCTGCCAAACTCGATTGAAGAAGTTCGTGATCGTGGGCTGATCTTTGCTCAACTGGAATATCTACGCCCTGCAATAGCAGATATGCATCGCTATCTCAGTGAATCTCCAGAAGCAGAAGATGCGAGCGATATCCGTGAACATATTGCCACGCTAGAAAGTCAGGCTAAGTTTCATTAACGCTTAGCCCCAATAGCAACCCCTGTTACTTGCGTTGAAAAATTTTGTAGAGGGCAGCAAGGACGACTGGGATGGCTGCAGCACCAACGCCGATCAATACGATCACATTTAAGTTTTGACGAATGATGGGGATATTGCCAAAAAAATATCCGGCAATGACTAAACCAAATACCCATAGCACAGCACCAGTGACATTGAAAAACTGAAAGCGCGAGAAGTTCATTTCTGATACGCCCGCAATAAAGGGCGCAAAGGTACGGAAAATTGGCAAGAAGCGCGCCAAGATAATCGTCTTGCCACCATGCTTCTCATAAAATTCGTGGGTCTTCAATAAAGCTCGCTGATCAATCCAGCGTGACTGACTACTAAACACTCTTTTACCAATCCAGCGGCCAATAAAGTAATTGACGGTATTACCCGCCACAGCTGCAATGAACAATCCAATACATAGAGTCCAAATATTGAAATGCTCGGTAGCGCAATAAGCCCCGGCAATAAATAGGAGGGAGTCGCCTGGCAAGAACGGAGCAACCACTAAACCTGTTTCAGCAAAGACGATTGCAAATAGCAAGCCATAAGCCCAAGGACCATATTGCGCAATGACTACGTCTAAATGACGATCAATATGCAGAAATAAATCACTGAGTTGTAAAAGGGTATCCATCCACTGGCACTCCAAATATTGGCTTGATGCGCATCTTAACAGGCTCTTATAATCAGGCATGCAAACTGAACCCTACATTCAGCACATGCATGTTCCAGAGACCATGCCGGTACTTAGTATTGTTGGTCCCACTGGCGCAGGCAAAACTCATCTCGCTATGTTGCTTGCCGAGCATGCTAAATCCATTGGTTTAACCATCGAACTCATCAGCATGGATTCAGCCTTGGTTTATCGCGGTTTAAATATTGGCAGTGCAAAACCCACAAAAGCAGAACAAGCCGCAGTGATTCATCATCTGGTCGATATTCTTGAGCCTACTGAGGTCTATTCGGCTGCACGCTTTGCGAAAGATGCAAAACGCCTCTGTGAAGAAATTCGCAGTAGAGGAAATATTCCTATCGTTGTTGGGGGCACGATGTTGTATTGGCGTGCTTGGGCACATGGACTCTCCTCATTGCCGCCAGCCAATCCAGAAATTCGTACAAGGCTAGATGAGGAAGGTAAAGCAATCGGCTGGCCAGCGATGCATGCCAAACTTGAAGAAGTCGATCCAGAAACAGCGGCACGCCTAAAGCCCAATGATTCACAACGGGTACAGCGCGCTCTGGAAGTATTTGAGATCACTGGCAAACCCATGTCTACATTACTGGCTGATTCACCCAGTGAGGACGGCAGAGAGGGTTCAAGCATTCCAGCCTGGATCGATTTAGTTTCTCTTGAGCCTGGTGATCGCGCAAGGCTTCATGCCAATCTAGAACAACGTTTCGATGAAATGCTGGCTGCTGGATTTATCGATGAAGTCAAAACCTTGCGCACAAATCCTAACTTGCACGCAGACTTACCGGCAATTCGCTCAGTAGGTTATCGACAAGCATGGGAGTTTTTAGACAATCGAATTGACTTTGATCAGATGCGCTACAAAGCTTTGGCAGCCACCAGGCAGTTGGGTAAACGACAATTAACTTGGTTACGCGCAATCGCAGGCAGAAAAACCTTTGACCCCTTCAAGCCAGAAGAGTTCAAAGTAGCACTGGATTACTGCAAAAGTACTTTAAAAAAATAAAAACGCAGATCGTTTTAGATCACGATAGTTTGTGGCGCATCTTTAGGACGCTCGACTATCTCACCAACGGTCCACGCTTTTAAGCCTTGTGCACTCAATGATTTGATTGCAGTTTCTGCTTGAGCTGGGGCAACAATCACTACCATGCCAATGCCACAATTAAATACGCGCACCATTTCTGCATCGGCAACGCCACCCTTCATTTGCAACCAACGGAAGAGTTCTGGCATCTGCCAACTATCGCGATGCAATACCGCTTGGGTATTTTCTGGAAGAACGCGAGGTACGTTATCGACTAGACCGCCGCCAGTAATGTGAGCCATGCCCTTGACATCCATTTCAGAAATCAGTTTTAAGAGGGGCTTTACATAAATCTCAGTTGGAGCCATCACCACATCACCAAGAGGTCGACCACCTAAATCATCGCTTGGTTTTGCGCCTACGCGCTCCATAATTTTGCGTACTAAAGAGTAGCCATTGGAATGGGCACCACTCGAAGCAATTGCCAATACAACATCGCCAGGAACAATCGTATTGCCAGTAATGATTTTGGATTTTTCCACCGCGCCAACTGCAAATCCGGCCAAGTCATACTCGCCTGGTGGATACATGCCAGGCATCTCGGCAGTTTCACCACCGATGAGAGCGCAGCCAGATAATTCGCAACCCTTGGCAATGCCGCCAACAACAGTCGCTGCAGTATCGACAGTAAGCTTGCCGCAAGCAAAGTAATCCAAGAAAAAGAGAGGCTCTGCACCCTGAACCAAAATATCGTTCACGCTCATTGCAACTAAATCTTGACCTATGGTGTCATGACGATTCCATTCAAAGGCTAGGCGAAGCTTGGTACCCACACCATCGGTACCAGCAACTAAAACAGGCTCCTTGTAGCGCTTAGGAACCTCAAAAAGAGCCCCAAACCCACCAATTCCAGCCAAAACACCTTCGCGCATGGTTTTCTTAGCTAGAGGTTTAATGCGGTCAACTAAATCATCCCCAGCGTCAATATCGACGCCAGCATCGCGGTAAGAAAGGCCTTTTGATGGGGAATTAGTAGGTGAAGTCATGTCAGAGTCGGAATATTGGTGAAAAATGTCACTTGGTCAGTAGAATCATTGAATTCTAGAGGATTACTTGTAATGGCTGAAATTTTTACTCCTTTTCTGACTGCCTTTATTCTGGCCTACATCCTAAGGCCCGCTTTTCTATGGCTGGGAAGGCTTCGCCTGCCAAGCTCATTAGCAGCTCTACTGACTGTAGTCTTAGGCTTGAGTGTCCTGATTGCCATTTTGGGCCTCTTCATTGGCCTCCTCAAAACTGAACTCCCTTTAATTAAGGCGCAATTACCTGGGTGGATTCAAAACACGCAAGCATGGCTCGGGCCCAAGTTAGCTGAATTTCATATTGACCTTGATTGGGGAGCCTTAAAAACAGCTGCCTCTCAAAAAATTTCAACACACATTAGCGATAACGCTGATGCCCTCATGACCAGCACTTTTGAAACTGTACTCATGTCTGGCAGCTCAGTCATTGCTGGCTTTGTCAATTCTGTTTTGATTATTTTTGTGATGTTCTATTTACTCATCGACTGGGATCACTTTTTTGGGATTATCAAAAAATTGGTTCCATTACGCGCCCAAGAAACTATTCATCACCTTGCAATGCATACCGATGGCTTACTCTCGCAATATTTAAACGGCATGGTGATTGTGATTTCTATCATGTCTGTTTTCTATAGCATTGGTTTAAGCTTTATTGGCATTCAAGGAGCAGTGGCTTTAGGTATCTTTACTGCGCTCATGATTGTGATTCCCTATATTGGTATTACCTTAGGATTTTCCCTCGCCATTTTGTCAGCCTTGCTGCAATTCGGCCCTCAATACGAAATGATTGCCGTGCTTGCTTTATATGGTCTTGGCCAATTCCTAGAAGGCTTCGTGCTCACGCCCCGTCTGGTAGGTGAGCGCATTGGTCTTCACCCAGTTGCCGTGCTATTTGCTTTACTACTATTTGGAAAACTGTTTGGCTTTTTCGGTGTATTACTTGCACTACCAATTAGTGCCGTGGGCTTAGTATTAGTTCAGTATCTTTGGTCTGTGTATACACAAAGCTCTTGGTATCGAAAATAATTTCGTAGTAATGAATACACCCCCACTTCCAAGACAGTTTGCTTTAGATCTCAGTCATACCCCCAAAGCCAGCCTCGACAATTACTTACCTAGTAAAGATCTGGCGCTACTGTCTACCTTGCAAAATCTTTATAAAGGCTGGCAAGAGAATGTCGTCAATCAAATTAGTAATCCACTGAATCATCGCTGGATTTATTGGTGGGGACCAGAAGGATCTGGACGCACCCATTTGCTTGAGGCAATGACAAATGCTGCTGAAAATATAGGTATTGAATCTTTTTTTCTGAATCCTAAAGAGCCTATCTCCTGGGTGCGACTTGAAGAAAAAATCGGTGCCCTAGCGCAAAGTGATGCCCCTTCGGTCATTGCCGTCGATGATGTAGATGCTTTAGATGAGCGCTTAGTGGGCGCCCTGTTTCGTGTTCTCAACGGCGTTCAGGCAAGCAGACATATTCACATCTTCATGGCAGGCAAGGCTGCGCCAGCTAGCTTGCAGTTGCGTGAAGACCTTCGGACCCGCCTAGGATGGGGTTTGGTCTTTCAAACACAACTTTTGGATGATGGTGAGAAAATACAAGCCTTAGAGCAAGCCGCTAAGGCGCGAGGATTGGTTTTATCTCCAGACGTATTACCTTGGTTGCTAAATCGCTTTTATCGCGATATGCCTAATTTAATGGCCTTGATTGATGCTTTGGATGCTTATTCACTAGAAACAAAACGTGCTGTAACCTTGCCGCTCGTGCGCGAACTTTTACAGCCAAAATAATTTACTTGACATTCAATTTGTGACCCAGTTAGCCCTTTTCGATTTAGATTACACCCTCCTACCCTGCGATAGCGACTATGAGTGGGGGCAGTTTTTGGCACGCATCGGTGTAGTTGATAGCGAGCATTACGCCAAACAAAATGAGCGCTTCTATCAAGACTATAAAGATGGCAAGCTTGATATTCATGCATTTCTACGCTTTGCCTTAAAGCCGCTTTCCGAACATTCACGCGCCCAACTCAAAGACTGGCATGATGCCTTCATGAAAGAAGTGATTCATGGTCAACTCCGTCAACAAGCACTCGACTTGGTCAAGCGTCATCAAGACGCTGGGGATCTTTGCTGCGTCATTACCGCAACCAATAGTTTCGTGACCCGCCCGATTGTGGAAAGTTTTGGCATTGAACACCTGATTGCAACTGAACCGGCCACCATTGATAATGACCCTCTAGCCAACTACACCGGCAAGGTAAAGGGCATCCCCAATTTTCGGGAAGGTAAGGTGCGCAATTTACATGATTGGCTGACAGCCCAAAACCTGTCTTTCGATCAGATGCCGCGGAGCTATTTCTACTCCGATTCCATGAATGATCTTCCTTTGCTGGAAGAGGTTAGTAATCCTGTTGCCACCAATCCAGATGAACGCCTACGCAATGAGGCTCATCAACGACATTGGCCCATCCTTGAACTGTTTGCATGATTACTAAATTCATCAAACGTATCTTGCGGCGCGACCCTATGGTCAAGCATACGCAAGCGAATAACACTGGGGCGCCAAAACGCATTCCAAAAAAAGCCCATCGTATTGATCCGCATTTACTCTCAAAAAATGCCGTGAAAGTAACGCACACGCTTCAACAAGCTGGGTTTGAGGCCTTCATTGTGGGTGGTGCAGTCCGTGATCTTGCTTTAGGAATTGGCCCAAAAGATTTTGACGTTGCTACCAATGCAACGCCGGATCAAGTGCAAAGACTGTTCCGTAAAGCGCGCTTGATTGGCCGTCGCTTTCAGATTGTGCACGTGACTTTCTTTGGTAAAGGCCATCCTGAAATTATTGAAGTCTCTACCTTTAGAGCATTACTAGATAACGCCGGCGACCATGTGGCTGAAAGTGGTCGGATATTGCGCGATAACGTCTGGGGCTCACAAGGTGAAGACGCTGCCAGAAGGGATTTCACGATCAATGCAATGTATTACGACCCCTCTAGCGAGACCGTTCTCGACTATCACGGCGGCATGGCAGATATGCAAAAGAAAGCTTTACGCATGATTGGTGATCCCGCAAAACGATATCGTGAGGATCCAATACGGATGCTCAGAGCCATTCGCTTTGCTGCAAAAACTGGCTTTACTTTAGATGCTGCAACGCGTGCACCCATTGCCAAGCTCAGCAATCTTTTACAGGATGTGCCATCAGCCAGACTCTTTGATGAGATTCTCAAATTACTCATGTCTGGATATTCCTGGGCTGCAATTTTGGGCTTGAGAGATGCAGGGCTTCATCATGGTCTCCTGCCGCTACTAGATCATATTCTGGATAGCGGAGAGGGATCTAAGGATGCAAATGATTTTGTGAAGCTGGCATTAGCCAATACTGACCAACGAATTCAATCTGGCAAAAGTGTTTCTGCTGGATTTTTATTTGCTACTTTGCTTTGGCCTGACCTGCTCAAGAACTGGAAAGCCAATATTGCCAAAGGTCTCTCCAATATTGCCGCACTAAATAGCGCCATGGACGATACGATCGCTACCCAAAGCAGTGGTATGACGATTCAACGGCGCTTTGAGACTGATATGTGTGAGATCTGGTCAATGCAACCGCGCTTTGAAAAACGGGTGGGTCGCTACCCTTACCGCCTCATCGAATCCCCCCGCTTTAGGGCTGGGTATGACTTTATGCTCTTGCGCTGCGCTACCGGCGAGCAAAACCCCAGTATTGGTAAATGGTGGACGGATTTCATTGCCGCTGATCCGGCCGGACAAGAAGTCTTGATGGCTGCTGCTAAGACGGAACTAGGCGGTAGCGCAGGTTCCCCTACTAAACGACGTCGTCGCAGAAAACCTAAATCTGACTCACCCACCGAACCTGAAGCAGCTTAAGCAAACTTAGAGAAATTTCAGTAAAGTAGTTCTATCTCTAGTTTGGAGTCGTATGGCACGAGCTTTTATCGGATTTGGTGGGAATATCGGCGACACACGTCAGATCATTACTGACGCGATTGTTTGTCTTGCGTTGCGCTCTGAATTACAAATTCTTGCCAAAAGCTGCTTTTATCAAAGTGCGCCATTAGAAGCTACTGGCGACGACTACATCAATGCAGTCATTGAAATACAAACCGAACTTTCCCCTTATGGCCTCCTCCATGTCTGCCAAGCGATTGAAAAAGAGTTTGGGAGAGAGCGTCCCTACTCAAATGCGCCACGAACACTGGATCTAGATATCCTATCTTTTGAGGGTGTTACTCAAAACGAAACTGAGTTGATGCTGCCTCACCCCAGAATGATTGAACGCTCTTTTGTGCTTCTCCCACTCTTAGAAATAGCTCCTGATTTCTTTTTGCCAAATCTGGGCGAACTGAAGAGCTATTTACCTAAAGTAGCTGACCAAAAAATTGAAAAACTACCCTGCAGGAACTGTAATTGCGGGGGAAAAGACGTTTACAGCCCAGCGTCGCATTAATTCATTAAACTCTCGCCATGGGTTACCTTCAAGGCGATAAGCCAATCACCATCACTAATCTACTCGCTATGCATGCTGAGCGAGAGAAAATTACTATGCTCACCGCATATGACTCGACCATGTCAGCACTACTCAATCGCTGCGGGGTCGAGACTATTCTGATTGGTGACTCATTAGGGAATGTGATTCAAGGTCACTCGAGCACAACGCCAGTTACCATTGAGCAAATGGTTTATCACACTGAATGTGTGGCTCGGGCTAATACGCATGCATTTTTGATAGTAGATCTTCCATTTGCAAGTTATGGTGATCCAGTGCAAGCACTAGATTCAGCGGCAGAGCTTATGCGTGCTGGCGCTGATATGGTCAAGCTAGAAGGCGGAGATTGGCAAATCGATATCATTCAATATCTGGTCGAGCGCAGCGTTCCTGTTTGCGCACACCTGGGTTTACTTCCACAATCAGTTCATCTCTTGGGCGGCTATAAAGTACAAGGTAAATCTAAAGATGCCGCAAACCATATGCTTGAACAAGCACTTGCTTGCCAAGCAGCTGGTGCGCAAATGCTTGTACTTGAAGCCATTCCTTCATCGCTTGGAGAAAAAATTACTGCCGAACTCCATATACCAACCATCGGAATTGGCGCGGGACCGGATTGCTCTGGTCAGGTATTAGTTTTACAAGATATGCTAGGCATCAGCCCAGGCAAACCACCCAAGTTTGTTAAAAACTTTATGGATGGCCACAGCTCAGTCGAAGCTGCCATCAAAGCCTATGTTCGCGAAGTCAAGTCCGGAAAGTTTCCCGGACTTGAACATGGTTTTGCGGGTTAATAGACTCTTAACTAAAGAAGCTCTTTACGCCATCAAACCAGCCCTTTTGCTGTGGGCTGTGTTTATCACCACCGGATTTCAGACTCTCATCAAACTGTGTCAGCAATTTTTTCTGCTCATCAGTTAATTTCACTGGCGTCTCCACTAAAACGTGCACAAAAAGATCCCCCACTAATGTAGAGCGCAATCCTTTAATGCCTTTGTTACGCAAACGGAAAGTTTTACCAGTCTGCGTGCCCTCTGGAATCGGAAACTCAACGCGACCCGATAAGGTTGGAACCTCGATCTCACTTCCAATAGTTGCCGTTGCAAATGAAATCGGCATTTGCACATGTAAGTCACTGCCGTCCCGCTCAAACACTGGATGCGGCTTAACCCGAACTTCTACGTAGAGGTCGCCTGAAGGTCCGCCGTTAACGCCAGGCTCGCCATTGCCAACTGAGCGTACGCGCATGCCATCATCAATACCCGCTGGAATTTTAATTTCGAGAGTTTTTTGTTCTTTATGCTTACCGCTACCATGGCAAGTTTTGCAAGGCTTCGGAATGTACTCGCCCGTGCCGCGGCACTTAGGACAAGTCTGTTGCATCGAGAAGAAACCTTGTTGTACGCGCACTTGACCATGGCCATCACAGGTAGAGCATTTTTCCGCTTTGCTACCAGGCTCTGCACCCGAGCCATGACAAGGCTTGCAATTACTCCAACTTGGCACACGAATTTGGGTTGTATAACCTTCAGCAGCTTGCTCAAGCGTGATATCCATGTTGTAACGAAGATCAGCACCTTTATAGACTTGTGGGCCAGAGTGGCGCCCACCACCTTGCCCAAAAATATCGCCAAAGATATCACCAAAGGCATCGGCAAATCCGCCGCCGGCAAATCCGCCACCACCAAATCCGCCGCCCATTGAGGGATCGACGCCAGCATGACCATACTGGTCATAGGCTGCGCGCTTATTGGGATCCGTCAGTGTTTCGTAGGCCTCTTTGGCTTCTTTAAATTGAGCTTCAGCCGTTTTGCTATCAGGGTTGCGATCGGGGTGATACTTCATTGCCATTTTGCGATAGGCTTTTTTAAGCTCTTCATCGCTGGCACCTTTTGCTACGCCCAATACTTCATAAAAATCGCGTTTATTTTTAGACACAGCCAATTCCTCTCAACAACCTGAATGACACAAGTCGGCGCGAGGCCGACTTGTTATTTAAGTACTTCAAAAATACGTTAATCAATACGTCTTTTTAACATTAAATGACTTGATTATTTCTTGTCATTAACCTCTTTAAAGTCAGCATCCACTACGTCAGCGTCTGGGGCAGCTTGTTGCGCGCCTCCAGGTGCTGAACCAGGCGCGGCACCACCAGATTTTGCTTGTTCAGCAGCCATCACCTTCTCACCCAGCTTCTCGCTTGCCTTACCTAAAGCTTCAGTCTTCGCCTCAATAACAGCCTTATCGCTACCCTTAATTGCTTCATCCAACTCTTTCAGGGCTGCTTCAATTGCCTCTTTCTCGGCAGCTTCTAAGCTAGCACCATGCTCTTCCAAGGCTTTCTTAGTAGAGTGAGCCAAGGCATCAGCAGTATTTCGAGCCGTTACCAACTCAAGCACCTTCTTATCTTCAGCAGCATTGGCTTCAGCATCTTTCACCATGCGCAAAATTTCTTCTTCAGTTAAGCCAGAGTTCGCCTTGATGGTGATCTTATTCTCTTTGCCAGTGGTTTTGTCTTTTGCAGTGACATGCAAAATACCGTTGGCATCAATATCAAAAGTCACTTCAATTTGCGGCATACCGCGTTGCGCTGGCGCAATACCTTCAAGGTTAAATTCGCCGAGCAATTTATTTGCTGCAGCCATTTCACGCTCCCCCTGGAAGCACTTAATGGTTACGGCAGGCTGGTTATCTTCCGCAGTGGAATAAACCTGTGAATGCTTGGTAGGAATCGTCGTGTTCTTCGGAATCATCTTAGTCATCACGCCACCCAAGGTTTCAATACCCAAAGACAATGGGGTAACGTCCAAGAGCAATACGTCTTTACGATCACCAGACAATACCGACCCTTGAATTGCGGCGCCAACGGCAACCGCTTCATCAGGGTTAACGTCTTTGCGTGGCTCTTTACCGAAAATTTCTTTTACTTTGTCCTGAACCGCAGGCATCCGAGTTTGACCACCAACTAAAATGACGTCATCAATATCGGCAGTGCTCACACCAGCATCTTTAATCGCCGTTAAGCAAGGGCCAGCCGTACGGGTGATCAACTCCTCTACCAAGGACTCTAATTTGGCGCGGGTAAGTTTCAAACTCAAATGCTTAGGACCGCTAGCATCAGCTGTCACATAAGGTAAATTGATTTCAGTTTGTTGTGCAGATGACAACTCGATCTTAGCTTTTTCAGCAGCATCTTTTAAGCGCTGCAATGCCAAGACGTCTTTACTTAAATCTACGCCCTGTTCTTTTTTGAACTCAGCGATGATCCAATCAATGATGCGCTGGTCAAAGTCTTCACCGCCCAAGAAGGTATCGCCATTAGTAGAAAGTACTTCAAATTGCTTCTCTCCATCCACGTTGGCAATTTCAATGATGGATACGTCAAAGGTACCGCCACCTAGGTCATACACGGCGATCTTACGATCTACTTTGTCTTGCTTATCTAGACCAAATGCCAATGCTGCAGCAGTAGGCTCATTGATGATGCGCTTGACATCTAAACCAGCAATGCGACCAGCATCTTTAGTTGCTTGACGTTGACTATCATTAAAGTAGGCTGGAACAGTAATGACGGCCTCTGTCACTTCTTCGCCAAGATAGTCCTCAGCAGTCTTTTTCATCTTACGCAAAATTTCAGCAGACACTTGTTGTGGCGCCATCTTCTTGTCGCGTGCTTGTACCCAAGCATCACCGTTTTCTGCTTGGATAATCGAATAAGGCATTAAACCGATGTCTTTTTGCACTTCAGGATCAGTGAACTTACGACCCATTAAACGCTTGACAGCGTAAATGGTGTTCTTAGGATTTGTGACTGACTGACGCTTAGCAGGTGCGCCAACCAGTACTTCGCCATCTTCAACGTATGCGATGATCGATGGCGTTGTGCGACCGCCTTCTGCGTTCTCAACAACTTTAGGCGCATTGTTTTCAACAACTGAAACGCACGAGTTAGTGGTTCCTAAGTCGATTCCGATAATCTTTCCCATAATTGCTCCAATCCAATTAAATTACTCTGTTGTGCTTCTAATGTGTTTTTCGGTAATCACTACCGTCAATATTCCAATACCGAGTAAATGGGGGTTAAAAAGACAAATTCAAGGGCTGAAATAGCAAAAAAGGCAGAAATCTGCCTTTTTGATGCATTTTTGAGGTTTTAACCTGACTTATTTGGCTTATTTAGGGGCGCTCACAGTGACTAAAGCAGGTCTAAGCACTCGGTCAGCCACGGTATAACCCCGCTGTAAGACAGAAACTACAGTATTGGCCTCTTGCTCAGAAGGCACTGAAGCAATCGCCTGGTGGTGGTGCGGATCAAATTTATCCCCCACCGCAGGATTAATTTCAGTCATACGACCTTTATCAAAAGCAGTTAATAGTTGCTTCAGCGTTATCTCTAAGCCCTCTTTAAAAGCCTTAGCATCACCAGTATCAGTTCCCAAGGCGGCATATAGGCTATCGGTCACCGGCACCAAATGTTCGGCAAAACTCTCAATCGCAAACTTATGTGCCTTAGCAATATCTTCAACGGCGCGGCGGCGAATATTTTCACCTTCAGCCTTGGCGCGCAAGAAATTATCTTCTAGCTCGCCAATCTTTTGATTGAGTTCTGCAATCTCTTGTTCTGGAGTTTTGTGAACAGCAACATCAGGCTCTGCTTCAGCCGAGGCCTGCGCTGCTGGATTTTCTTGCTCTGGATTTGGATTTTCTGATGTCATGGATACTCATTCACTTTTTCTGTATTTTGCTCTACCTAAGTCGCTCTACCTAAGACCAGTACTGTTCAATATTGGGGCATTTTATTGAATTTCAAGTCTTCGATTTGTCAGCTAACTCTGCTCGCTCGGCCCGCTGCGTCAACTCCTCTTGAGATTCCGTTCCCAAAGTCCATCCTAGTAAGTGTTGATAGGCTATGTCACGTAGGGCATTAATCCATTTTGGATTGCTATTTAAGCAGGGAATATAACGGTAATCATTACCGCCATGATCTAGAAATATTTCCTTTGCTTCCATTCCAATTTCTTCTAATGTCTCCAAGCAATCCGCCGGAAATCCTGGGCAGAAAATATCTACTCGAGAGCAACCCTCTTTTGCTAACTTCTCAATCGTTGGAGCGGTATAGGGCTTTAACCATTCCGCTTTACCAAAGCGAGACTGAAAAGTGACAACGTATTGCCCTGGCTCCAAACCTAAAGATTCTCCAAGCAAGCGCCCTGTTTTCAAACACTCACAGTGATAAGGGTCACCCTGCATTAAATTGCGCTTAGGTAAGCCATGAAAAGACATTACAAAACGATCGCCTCTTGCAAAATCTGGAGCACCATCTTTGTCCCAGGCGCTTAGTACCTGATCTGCAAGTGCAGCAATATAAGCAGGATTGTCATGGTAGTGCTTGACTATCCGCAGCTCGGGTTGATTTCTCCAGGTACTTAGAACCCGAAAGACGTCATCAAAGCTAGAAGCAGTGGTGGTGGCCGAATACTGAGGATACAAAGGCAATAGCAATAAACGCTCCATGCCTTGCTCCTTTAAGCCTTCCAAGATCTCTTGAGCAGAAGGCTTGCCATAGCGCATCGCTAAATCGACTAAAACAGTGTGCCCCTCTTCCGCAAACTTCTCGCCCAGCTCTTTAGCTTGTAAACGAGAGTAGTGCATGAGAGGTGACCCCAGTTGCGGCAACCAAATCGATGCATATTTTTTAGCTGAGGTACTGCTACGAATCGGCAAAATAATGCCATTCAAAATGAACCACCAGATAAAGCGCGGAATTTCTACGACGCGTGGATCAGAGAGAAATTCTTTTAAATAAGCTCTCACTGCTTTTGAAGTTGGCGCAGATGGCGTACCTAAGTTCAAGAGCAGAACTGCTGTCTTATTGACTCGTAGGTGTGGGTTTTGATTCAAAATATTTATCTTTAATAATCAATTGTTAGGAGCTGAGCGCCCCTGATAATAACTTGGAGGTGATATCCACAATTGGAATAACCCGGTCATAAGCCATGCGAGTTGGGCCAATGACACCTAAAGTACCAACGATCTGGCCGTCTACGCTATATGGCGCGCTGATCACAGCTAAATCTTCATAAGGTAATAGGTCACTCTCGCCACCAATAAAGATTTGAATACCGTCGGCATGACTCGATACATCGAGCAATTGCATGAGCACCGATTTTTGCTCCAGCATGTCAAACATCTTGCGCAGCTTATCGAGGTTAGAGCTTAAATCGCCCACATTCAATAAGCGCCGTTCGCCAGAGAGCACCATATCACCCTGGCTCATATCGTAGTCAGCAACGCCGCTTTGCAATGCTAAAGCCATCAGACCAGAAATATCTGCTCTTAAATTATCTAGGTCAGATTTGAGATGCAGGCGTACTTGATCAAAACTTTTTCCAGCAAACTGTGCATTGATGTAATTACCAGCCTCAATTAATTGACTTGGCGTGTAATCCTGAGTTGTTGGCAAAATTCGATTTTGCACATCTCCCTCTGGGGTCACCATAATCAATAAGATCTTTCCTTCACCTAAGCGTAAAAACTCAATATGCTTAAAAACTTGGGCTCGCTTGGGAGTCATCACGACCCCAGCAAAATGACTTAAGTTCGACAAAATCTGAGCGGCAGAACTCAAAACCCGTTGCGGGGAGTCCGGTAAAAGTCCTCTTTCAAGCTCGCGGGTAACAATTTCCTCGAGGGGGCGAACTGTCACCATCGTGTCTACAAATAAGCGATAGCCTCTAGGGGTTGGAATTCGGCCAGCTGAAGTATGGGGGCTGGTAACTAGGCCCATATCCTCCAAATCAGCCATCACATTACGAATAGTGGCTGCAGAGAGGTCCAAACCTGAGAATCTTGATAGCGTGCGCGAGCCAATAGGCTGACCCTCCTCGATATATCGCTCGATGAGGGTTTTTAGTAAAGCGCGGGAACGTTCATCCATGGTGGAAGGGATTTTATGCCTATGGTTTAATCGTTATATGTTAAGCCCATCCCCCAATTCCTCCAAGAAGGCATTTAGCGGGGTGGCGCTCGTCGGCAAATTTCAGGCTGATGGCATTGAAGAACACCTCAAAGACCTTGCCAAACTGGTCGCAGGACTAGGTTGTGAGGTTTTTATTGAGTCTGCCACTGCCGTCCACCATGGCTTAAAAGACTATCCCACTAAAAAACCTCAGGACTTTAGTGGATCAATTGACCTGGTTGTTGTCTTGGGTGGCGATGGAACCATGCTGGGTATTGCCCGTCAATTGGCAGGAAGCAATGTCCCACTCGTAGGAATCAATATGGGTCGTCTTGGCTACATGACGGATATTCCTATTCAGTCTGTACAAGATATCCTACCCAAAATCATCGCTGGCGAATATGAATCTGATACACGGACATTGCTTAATGCTGTCGTCATTCGTAATGGCAAAGAAATTAATCGTGCATTAGCACTAAATGATGTTGTCGTGAATCGCTCCGCTATTTCAGGGATGGTAGAACTAGCCGTGCGCGTCAATGGCTCTTTTATGTATAACCAACGTTCTGACGGTTTAATTATTTCTACTCCAACTGGCTCTACTGCTTACGCTTTATCTGCGGGTGGTCCTATTTTGCATCCTCACGTTCCAGGTATTTTGCTTGTTCCAATTGCTCCCCATTCTCTTTCTAATCGGCCGATTGTCCTGCCACAAGATAGCGTGACGGTGATTGAGGTAGTTAATGGACTTGAAGTCATTGTCAATTTTGATATGCAATCACAAACTAATTTACAAAGCGGCGACACAATTGAAGTGCGTCAATCCGATAAAACCATTGCTCTTTTACACCCCAGCAATCACAGCGACTACAAAACTTTGCGTGAGAAATTGCACTGGAATGAATACCCATCGACTTTCTGATGTCGAGTTCTTTGCTACGCTAATACATGCTTCAAACTATCTCACTTCGTGATTTCGTCATTGTCGATCAGCTTGAGCTGGATTTTTCTGCTGGGTTTACTGTCTTGACCGGTGAAACTGGCGCTGGAAAATCCATTCTGCTTGACGCTCTTAGCCTAGTTTTAGGTGAACGCGCTGACAGCAGCCAAATTCGAGAAGGTAGCAGCCGTGCAGAAATCTCTGCTCTCTTTCAAATTAATCCAGAGCTCATTCAATCTTTTGGCCGATGGTTAGATGGACAAGGATTTCCGCTTGAAGATAATGGCCAAAGTCTCTTGCTCAAAAGAACCATAGAAAGTAATGGCAGAAGTCGTGCATTCATTAATGGCAGCATTGCTACTGTGGCGCAATTACGTGAGGCGGGCGATCAACTGGTTGATATTCATGGACAACATGCTCATCAACTACTACTCAAGGGTGGCGCCCAACGCGAGCTACTAGATCGTCATGCCGGTTTATTACCTCTCGCTACTGAAGTGGCGCAGGCCTTTAAAACGCTGAGTGATTCTCGTCGTCGGTTAGAGCAAGCAGAAAATGCAGGGCAAGACATTGAGCGTGAGCGAGAAAGACTGCAGTGGCAACTCGAAGAGCTTACTGAGCTATCACCCCAAGAGAATGAATGGGCAAATATTCAAGGTGAGCATGCGCGACTTGCCAATGGGGCGAAAATTATTGGAGGCTGCCAAGAGGCGATTGAAGCTTTAAGCGATGCTGATAACTCGATTGAATCGAGCCTCTCTAAGATATGTAGCACTATTGGTGCATTAGCCGAACACGACCCAGCTCTGAACAACATTAACGAAGCCTTGGAGTCGGCACAAATCCAATTAGATGAAGCCATTCATAGCCTCAATCGATACTTACAAAAAGCAGATCTTGATCCGGCACGACTAGCCCAAGTTGAAGAGCGCATGCAAGCACTGCACACCGCCGCCCGAAAATATCGTACAGAGACAGATGCACTACCAGCACTTCTTCTAGACACTACGGAACGTTTGGATGCCTTAACAGCATCTCAAAATATCGAGGCCTTACGTGAAAAAGTGAATCAAGAAGAAGCTACTTATCTCAAGCTTGCAAAACAGCTTTCAAAAAAACGTGAGGGCGCTGCAGCCGAACTAGGTAAATTAGTCACCGATGCCATGCAAGATCTATCCATGGCTGGGGGACGATTAGAAATAGCATTGACCCCACTCAGTGAAGGTGGCTCTCACGGTTTAGAGCAAATCGAATTCTTAGTTGCAGGACATGCTGGTAGCACGCCACGCTCATTGGCCAAAGTTGCCTCTGGTGGCGAGCTTGCCCGTATTAGCCTAGCAATTAGCGTGATCACTAGCAAGGCCTCATTCACACCCACTTTAATATTTGATGAAGTTGATGCAGGTATTGGTGGTGCTGTTGCAGAGACTGTTGGCAAGCTATTACATCAATTAGGGCAATCTCATCAAATCTTGTGTGTAACGCATCTACCTCAAGTTGCCGCGCAAGGAAATCACCACCTGAAAGTCAGTAAATCACAGAGTGGTGATAAAACAATCTCACAAGTACAGCCCTTAGCTAGAGCGGAACGCGTTGAAGAAATAGCGCGCATGTTGGGTGGCGCAACCATCACCGACACCACCCGTCGCCATGCTCGCGAGTTACTCGAGCAAAACTAGGCTTTCAGAATTTCACACAGTATTGGAAGGGGCTTGAAAGATTTCGAGCCAGAGTACCTCAACAGCAGCTCTGGCAACCCTAAGTTCAGGCTCATTCTCAAGATTGATGCGTGTTTTTTCTGCCCCATCCAAACGCAAACGATGTTGACGGGATCTCAAGAGACGGTAAGCATTGCCAACGGAATCAGCCATTTCTTGATCAATTAAACCTACTTCTCCGGCAATGCGAAGCAAAGCAATATTACCGAGATTACCAATCAGTTGTAGATGTTGATGTGAATAGGCCAGGACCAAGAACTGCACAATAAATTCAATATCTACCATACCGCCAGAGTCATGCTTTAAATCAAACTCAGTACTCACATTTGGATGGCCAGCATGTACTTTGCGGCGCATCTCTAAAATTTCAGTACAAAGCTGATGAATGTTGCGCTGCTGACTTAATACCTCCGAACGCACGAGATCAAACTCTAAGCCTACAGCTAAATTGCCGGCGGAAAAACGCGCCCTAGTTAAAGCTTGATGCTCCCAAACCCAAGCGACGTTATCGCCTTCACGCAATTGATACTTTTTAAAAGCCTCAGTATCGGTAACTAAAAATCCAGCTGATCCATTTGGGCGAAGCCGCGTATCAATCTCAAATAAACTACCAGTAGAGGTAAACGCCGTTAACCAGTTAATCATGCGCTTAGCAAGCAGCGCATAAATTTCTTGCGCAGCGTAATCAGACTCCACTGATTGATACAAAAATACCAAATCTAGATCAGAGGCATAACCCAGCTCCTTACCCCCCAACTTGCCATAAGAAATAATTGCAAATGGAGCAAGCAAATCTTTAGATAAGCCAAATTTCTGAGCAACGCCCGGCCATACCCGTTCAAAAGTAGTCTGTAGCATCAGATCTGCCAGAGCAGATAGATGGTCACTCACCTTTTCCACTGTTAGAGGCTCTTCAACGCCAATTCCAAGATCAGCTAAAAGCGTAATAAATGTCTCGGTATGGTGGGTCACGCGGAGAATATCCATCGCCTGCTCTGGACTATCACCATCGGCCATAACATCATCGAGGCGCATATTCAGATTAGCCTTAACATCTCGCCAATATGCTTTGGGTTCTTCAATTAAAGCCTTCTCAGTTCCCGAATTAAGCAAGTGATCGAGTAAATGTGGATGCCGCGTAAGATACTGTGCACCCCATTGGGAGGCCTTTAGCAAATCCAGCACATTTAAAAGTGCTCTTGGATATTCTGCCAAGATGGATAAATAAGCACTGCGTCTTGCAATTGCTTCAAGTAAATCAAAAAAACGTAATAAGGTTTGATCAGCATGAGTTTGATTACTGTCGGTAAGATGCAAACTCTGCGCAGCTTGACATATCAAATTGCCAAAAATGAGTCGGCTCTTCTCTGGCAACTGTCTTTGCTTAGGACTATCAACCCATCCACTCCAGCGCATAAGAGTTTGAGGGAAACAATTTCCATCCGGCTCCCAGCTGACATCAAGGGGGGCAAGCTTTAGCCGAGAACTGTCATCTAGCAAGAAAGCTTTTTCGAAAAGGCGAGCAACCTGATTTTGATGAAAATCCAATTTCGCCATAAAGGATTTACCGTCATGACCGAGATCCTCTCCTGCCATTGATATTGCCAGGCGTGAACGGACTAACTCATCATCTGGCAGGTAATGAGTTTGTTGATCATCCCAAGCTTGGATGCGATGCTCTAGACGCCTTAAAAAGACATAAGCCGCCTGCAGGATATTCACTTCTTCTGTGGGCAAGATTCCCTGTTGCCCAATCAGACTAAGAACTTCTAAAGTAGGGCGCACCCTAAAGCGAGGGTCAGTACCACCTCGCATCAGCTGAAACATTTGCGCCAGAAATTCAATCTCTCGAATCCCTCCGCGACCCAATTTAATATCGCGTGAGCGACCCTGATGCCCAGCAGATCGCTTATCAGTTTCACGCTGAATCTGTGCATGCAAGTCCCGGATCGAGGCAATCACGCCATAATCCAAATGCCGTCGATAGACAAATGGACGAATGAGTTGGTCCAACTCCTTTGCATAGTAATCATGCTCTAGTGACCCTGGCAACGGTGCGATCAAGCGACCCTTAATCCAGGCATAACGCTCCCACTCTCTGCCCTGAACTAAAAGATATTCCTCCAGCATGTCTAAGCTGCAGACCAATGGGCCAGAATCTCCATTGGGACGCAGACGCATATCTACCCGAAAGACAAAACCATTTTCATCATGCTCGGACAAGAGCGTAATCAAACGTTTACCCATGCGAGAAAACCATTCATGATTTGAAAGGCTCTTAGGTCCGCCTTCAGTCTCGCCTTCATGCTCATACAAGAAAATCAAATCAATATCAGATGAGAGGTTGAGCTCTAGACCGCCTAATTTACCCATGCCTACAACCATAAGTGGCATCTCGGCATTATTCGGTTTACTCCATGGCAGTCCAAATCGACTTTTTAAATCTTCACGAATATAGACAATAGAGTCTGTCACTGCCAACTGGGCAAAATGGCTCAAGCCATGAGTCACCTCATCTAGATTCGCCATTCCATTTAGATCCCGAAACGCAATCCAAATCATCAAACGCTGTCTAGCTAGCCGCAAATTAGCCATAAATTGCGCTTCATCCAGCGCCGATCCTTGCTGAGCAATTCCAGAAGTTTTCAGCAAGTCTTGGATACCCTGAAAATCAACCTCTTGCTGCCCACAAGTCCTCAGCCAGTCAATCCATTCAGGGCGAGCATTCAGCCAGCGTCGTGCATACGTGGAATGCTGCTGTAGAAACCCAATTTGCCTAGAAAAATCATCCATTCCCCCATCTTAATCCGTAGCCCAAATCTCATGGCGGAAGCTTGGCGGTCGACTGAAGGCTGACGGATAATAGAGGGCATGCTGCAAAACATCATTCCGCCTCGCCTCAAGAGCGTGCTTACTAAACGTCCTCAAGGTTCTGGTGGGTCTTGGCGCAAACGCGCGCTCATTCTTTGCGGCCTGGTTTTAGCATTACTGCTGATTGGTCACTTTGGTATTCGCTTCATTATTTGGCCTCAAATTGAGAAATCTAAAGCCTCAGTAGAAAGACTGATTAGCGCTCGCATCGGCGTAGATGTCACCATGGATGATTTAAGAGTCTCTTGGACTGGCATCAGGCCCGATTTTGAAATCGATGGTCTACACTTTAATGGTCCTGATAACTCGCAGCCCTTATTACAGATTGCAAAAATTCGGGGCGAGCTCAGCTGGAATTCCTTCTATCACTTGGCGCCCTATTTTCATGAGCTCTACTTAGAAAATGCCCAAATTTATACCCAACGTGATAATAAAGGCATCATTAGCATCGCTGGAATTCCTATCCATGGAAAGTCCAATGATCATAGTCTAGAAAATTGGCTGCTGTCTCAAGATAAGATTGCTGTTAGCAATGTCAAGTTGTTTTGGACAGATAAGCTAGACAAAAAACTCACCACCACTGTTGAGATTCAAAACCTAGGTCTGATAAGCGGCATTCGCAGTCATCAGGCCTCACTCAAAACAATCACGCCATGGAGTAATGGCCCCCTGGAAATCAAGGCTGACTTCGTTCATCACCTTGGTGGTCAGGCTGGCGATTGGCGGGATTGGATTGGAACTATTTCTTGGAATGTAGCAGATCTTAATCTCAGTCAAATTGCAAAAGATTTTTCTCTTCCTCTAAATACTCTAGAAGGAAAGCTAAGGTCTAAGGGAAAATTAAAAATAGATAACGGTCAACCCGATGGTGGTGAAGCTTATGTAGCTGCAGACAATCTCATTATTCAGCTGGCAAAAAATGAGGATGCTATTGCCTTAGGTAGATTAGAGACTAATCTCACTCAAGAAAATGACAGCGGCTTAATTTCCGTTACCACCAAAACCTTTGCTTGGCGAGATCTGGAAAGCTCAAAGAATGCGCCATTAGAAAATTTAAGCCCAATGACGTTTAGTTGGAGACCACCAGAGGCAGATGGCGAGATTAAAGAGTTCGGATTTTCTTCACCTAAAATTCTGGTTGAAGATGTTGCTCTATTCGCATTGAATCTACCCTTATCTAAAAAAGTACATCGATGGATAAAAGCGTCTCAGGCTGATGGTGAACTACAAAATCTTGACGTTCGCTGGTCCGAGAGTAAATCTCCGCTGTCGGCATTAAACATTCCCGGAGGCTGGTTCAAATCAAACAAGCTTGATTTCTCTGTTAGCGCTAAGTTGGTCGACCTCAGCTTTGTTGGTATTGATAAAAATATGCCATCCGTTTCAAACCTTTCTGGATTTATTACCGGCAATCAAAATCAAGGAAGTTTTTCAATTAATTCCAGCGATCTGGAAGTTGATATCAATGACTTATTGGTCGACCCTAAAATTAAATTAGATCGGGCGAATGGGCAGCTGAGTTGGTCTAAGAAAAAAGGCAACTGGGTCATTAATGCTAAACAGCTTGTCTTAAGTAATCCAGAAATTGACACAATCCTAGATATCAATTACGTCATTGGTGACCCTAAAAAACCAGATCAAATGACGCTAGATATGAGTCTCGCAAGAGCAGACTTAAGAACTGCACACCGATATCTACCTCTTGGAATGGGCAAAGATGTCAGGCTCTATCTGAGTAAAGCATTCTCTGCGGGCAACATACAAAAGGGCGGCATTCATATCAAGGGCGACCCCAATGGCGTCCCCTTTCCGAATAGCGCAAATGGAGAGTTCACTTTAAATCTGCCGATCATGGGAGCCACCTTCAGTCCTGTTCCATTGTTGCCAAGCAACCAAGGATCCTGGTCTGCATTTAGTAAAGTGAATGGCGTAATTACAATGCAAAACTCTCGCTTTGCGGTTGATATTTCTCAGGCAAATTACAAAGATGTTGTACTCAATCAATTTCATGCGGAAATTCCGAATGTCAGTGCACAACAATTGACTTTATCGTTGAATGGTCATGCTCAAGGTAATGCGCCACAGATGTTGGAGTATTTATTTGCCTCCCCATTCGGTAAAAAACAAAGTAAGTTAGAAAAAAATCTACGGGTTAGCGGGCTCATCAATCTTGACATAGGCCTAAAGGTCCCCCTTTCTAACAATGACGATACTAATATTGATATCAAGTTAGATTTGCCAGGTAATAAAGCGCAGTGGGCTAATTTGCCTCCACTCGAAAATCTCAAGGGCAAAATTCGGATTACCGAAATTAATCCTGAGTTTGAGGATGTCACTGCTAACTTCTTAGGCGGCTCTCTCAAAATCGGCAGCTCTTCATCGGCACCAGGGAAACAAAACTTCAATATTGCAGGCGATATTACTGCGGGCTTTATTAGGGACTATCTCGTCAACACTATGAAAACTCAGTCCACCCCAATGCTTCAGGCAATGAGTGGATCTGCAAAATACGAAGGCACACTTAACTTTAATAAAACTGGCAGTGAGACTAATCTCAGGTTTGATTTGCGTGACTGGGCAAGCACTGCACCAGCGCCTGCGAAAAAGTTGATGGGTGCACCAATGATGGGGCAAATTACCCTTAAAACTACGCCTGATAGTCCATCGGGGTTAAAGCGCCTTAGCTGGAATGGCAAACTTGGCGATATATATACACTTCAAGGAGACTTCAATAGCGATGATGAATTCCGCTTTGCGCTAGGCGTTGGCGCACCAGCTAACTTGACTCAACCTGGGCTTCATCTCAACCTAGCAAGTAATGAACTCAATCTAGATGATTGGCTAGATTTTTTCAGAAAGCAAAAACAGAAAAATAACTCCTCTAGAGCAGATGATGCGAGTGAAAATAATATTTATATGACCGCACAGGTTAAGAAACTCACTTTGCTTGAGCGTGCCTGGCAAGATATGAATCTATCTACTAGCAATAAGAATGGTGCCTGGCGGATACGCATTAACTCACCGCTCGTTGCTGGCCAAGTTCAATACCAAACACCTAATCAAACTGATGCTAGTGGTCTTATTAGCGGCCATTTAAATCGCCTCAGAGTTCCAGATGAGACCATCCTTGCAACAGACCCTAAGAGCCCCTCTAAAGAAACTAGTAAGTCTGCACAAAACAATAGAACTAATAAAGGTAATCTTTCACCTAATGCAATTCCAAGCTTAGATTTAACTATTGATGACTTTAATTGGTTAACTACCTCTCTTGGAAAAACCAAGCTCAAAACGAAAACTAGCAACAACCTTCTCACGATTGAGTCTATTCAATTTAACAATCCGCAAGGTAGCTCAATTACCACTGGACAATGGATTGGGGCAAGCACAAATCAGCAGGAACATAGCAATATCAATATCGATTTAGATATCAAAGATGCTGGCCTCATTATTGCCAAGTGGGGCTCACAAAAATCCGTTGAGGGTGGTTTGGGCAAACTCATAGCGAATGCGGAGTGGGATGGCTCACCTTTTAATCCAAAATATGAAACTCTTAACGGCAAGGTCAATTTAAATCTTGAAAAAGGACGCTTGTTAGAGGTCGATACTAGCGGAGCTCAAATTCTGGATGTGCTGAGTCTTCAAAGTCTGTTTAGGTTTGCTACCCTAGATCTACAAGGCAGTCTTGGCAATATCGTAAGTAAGGGCACGCCCTTCAACAATATCAATGCAAGCTTTGATATCGGGAATGGAGTTGCTCAAACCAAGCAATTTACCATGAGCCTAGATCAGGCTAGAGTCACTATGGCAGGACAAATTAATATCCCGAAACAAACCCAGGATCTGCGCGTCACGATCTTTCCAACTATTGATGCTACTGCCGGCTCCTTAGCTGCTTTTGCCATTAACCCGATTGTTGGTTTGGGAGCGCTAGTTGGACAGTACCTCATTAGCAATCAAATCAATAAAAACCTACAGTCCGATTATTTGGTGCAGGGCTCTTGGGGTAAGCCGGAGGTTATTCCCTTAGATCAAAAAGGTCAGCCGATTGATGCTAAAACTTTAAATACGATACGTAGCAAAGATTTATTAAAAGAACAAAGTAAACCTAGCACTAACAGCACACCAACACCAAAACCGCTATCGCAACCTTTATGAGCAAATCAAACTCCGCCGAACTAAAAATTGCCGGGATTCAGATGGTGTCTAGTGCATCACTGCAAGAAAACCTAGAAACAGCCCGCAGATTGATTAAAGCTGCTGCTCATGATGGCGCGCAGATTGCCGTTCTTCCAGAGTATTTTTGCATCATGGGACTTAAAGATACGGATAAAGTGAATATCCGCGAAAAACTAGGTGGCGGTCCAATTCAAGAAGCGATTTCAGTTCTTGCTAAAGACAGTGGTATTTATTTAATTGCGGGAACTATTCCTCTTGAAGCAAAAGACCCCAACAAAGTATTAAATACAACCCTAGTTTTTAGTCCAGATGGGCAGAGGGTTGGACGCTATGACAAGATTCATTTATTTGGTTTTCAGACAAGCACGGAGCGTTATCAAGAATCTGAAACCATTGAGGCCGGCGAACAGCCCGGCATTATCAAAATCAACATCAATGGCACTGAATGGTCTTTTGGTCTGAGTATTTGCTATGACTTACGTTTCCCAGAGTTGTATCGCGCCCTAGGGCAAGTAGATTGCCACATCATTCCTGCTGCCTTTACTTATACAACTGGCAAAGACCATTGGGAAATACTGTTACGGGCTCGTGCCATTGAAAACCAATGCTACGTCCTAGCTTCAGCCCAAGGCGGTGTACACCAAAACCAAAGGCGCACTTGGGGTAACACTATGCTGATCGACCCATGGGGTGACGTTCTAGCCAATCTACCCGAGGGTGAGGGGTTTATTTCTGGGGTTTTGAGCAAAGATAAATTAAACGAGGTACGCTCTAAGTTACCCGCACTCGCACATCGTAAGCTTTAAAGAAAGATCTGCCGAATCACATGAATACACCTGAAGCACTATTTCCAGTCAATTGGACCAAAGCCAAAAAGCAAGCAGACCTTCTTAAGTTAGCCAAGTCAATTCTGCTTGAGCCAACCGGACTCTCGGAGCAAGATCTTCACAAGACATTTGGCAGCATGTTCACTCATCGCCTAGATGATGCCGATCTGTACTTTCAACATACTAGGAGTGAAAGCTGGAGTCTTGAAGAAGGGATTGTGAAATCAGGCAGCTTCAACATCGATCAAGGTGTAGGAGTACGAGCTATTTACGGCGATAAAACTGCCTTTGCCTATTCGGATGAAATTAATTTAGAGGCCCTAAGTAAGGCTGCTAATGCGACACGCGTTATTGGCCCGCAAGGCGGTAAGCAGGCAGTTGCTAGCAAACTATTTAATCCAATATCTAACGAGCTTTACTCTGACATGAATCCTTTGGACTCACTACAGCCCAAGGAAAAAATTGCCCTCTTAGAAAGTATTGAGCGCCGCGCAAAAGCCCGTGACCCACGCATCATTCAGGTGATGGCAAGTCTTGCCGGCGAGTTTGACGTTGTTCTCGTTGTCCGTGCAGATGGCTTACTAGCTGCAGATATAAGGCCACTGGTGCGCGTTTCAGTCCATGTGATTGCGGAGCAAAATGGTCGTCGTGAATCTGGATCTTCGGGTGGTGGTGCACGACACGATTACCATTATTTTGATACTGCCCTGATCAATCAATACGTCGATGAAGCAGTCGATGGCGCATTAGTAAATTTAGAGTCACGTCCTGCGCCTGCAGGTCCGATGACCGTAGTCATGGGGCCAGGTTGGCCTGGCGTCCTCCTGCATGAGGCAGTAGGTCATGGCCTCGAAGGCGACTTCAATCGCAAAGGTTCTTCCGCTTTTGCTGGCCGTATCGGGCAACGCGTTGCCGCTAAGGGCGTCACTGTGGTCGATGATGGCACTCTGTCTGGTCGCAGAGGATCACTGAATATTGACGATGAAGGTACGCCTACTCAATGCACCACTTTGATTGAAGATGGAATTTTGAAGGGTTATATACAAGACAGTCTCAATGCACGACTTATGAAAATGCCTCTCACCGGTAATGGTCGGCGCGAAAGTTTTGCATCACTACCAATGCCCCGCATGACCAATACTTATATGTTGGCCGGCAAGGATGATCCTCAAGAAATTGTGGCCAGCATCAAGCGCGGCCTATATGCAGTGAATTTTGGTGGTGGCCAAGTAGATATTACTAGTGGCAAATTTGTGTTCTCAGCCTCGGAAGCCTATTGGGTTGAAAACGGCAAAATTCAGTACCCCGTCAAAGGCGCCACCATTATTGGCAGTGGTCCAGAGTCCCTCAAACAGGTCTCCATGATTGGCAACGACCTTAAATTAGACGGCGGGATTGGGGTTTGTGGCAAGGAGGGGCAAAGCGTTCCAGTCGGGGTTGGACAGCCCACTTTGCGGATCGACAGCCTCACTGTCGGTGGAACTGCCTGATATTACTGAATTACGGCTTAAAATAACTCCATGAGCCAACAAAATACTAATCCCGCTAATTGGTACTCTGCCGTTGATAAGACCTCAGATACCGACGATCAACGCATTGACAAAATTACTGTCCTGGCACCGCCAGAGCATTTAATTCGCTTTTTTCCGATTTCAGGAACGCCAACTGAAGCATTGATCAGTAAAACTCGTAAGAAGATTCGCGACATTATTCATGGGAAAGATGATCGCTTACTTGTCATCATTGGGCCCTGCTCAATTCATGATCCGCGTGCCGCTCTCGAGTACTGCCAGCGCCTCTTAGCCGAGCGCGAACGTTTTGCTGGCGAATTAGAAATTGTGATGCGCGTCTATTTTGAAAAGCCTCGCACTACGGTTGGCTGGAAAGGTCTGATCAACGACCCCTATCTAGATGAGAGCTATCGCATTGAAGAAGGTCTGCGTCTTGCACGTCAAGTCCTGATGGAAATTAATCGTCTTGGCATGCCAGCAGGTAGCGAGTTCCTTGATGTCATCTCTCCACAATATATTGCTGACCTCATCTCTTGGGGTGCGATTGGCGCACGCACAACTGAAAGCCAAGTGCATCGCGAACTCGCTTCTGGTTTGTCTGCACCCATCGGATTTAAGAATGGGACCGATGGCAACATCAAGATTGCGACTGATGCTATTCAAGCTGCAGGTCGTCCACACCACTTCTTATCTGTTCATAAGAATGGTCAAGTCTCCGTTGTTGAAACCAAGGGCAATAAAGACTGTCATGTCATTTTGCGCGGCGGCAAAGAGCCAAACTATGAAGTAGCACATGTTAAGGCAGCCTGCGCTGAGCTAGCAGCAGCAAAGCTTCCAGCCAGTTTGATGGTTGACTTATCTCATGCCAACTCCAGCAAGAAACATGAGCGCCAAATTATTGTGGCAGATGATATTGCCCAACAAATTGAGTCTGGTTCACATGAAATTTTTGGCGTGATGGTAGAAAGTCACCTCAATGATGGTGCGCAGAAATTTACGCCTGGTAAAGATGATCCAAGCAAGCTCGAGTACGGCAAGAGTATTACCGATGCCTGTATCAATTGGGATGATTCAGTGCAAGTATTGGAGCGTTTAGCTGGTGCAGTCAAGAAACGCAGAAGTAAGAAAAAATAATAAGGGCAATACAAGCAACACTAAAAGAGATTAATTTATTTGGTCTCTTTTTTTTCATGCTTCCAAAGCACATCTGTACCACCAGCTGCGCGATTGAGAACGCGTGAAAGTACAAACAATAAATCAGACAAACGATTGACATATTGACGTGGAGCATCATACAAAGGCTCTACCCAGCCTAAGCGCACAATTGAACGCTCTGCTCTTCTACAGACGGTACGGCACACATGTGCTTGCGCAGCAGCACGAGTACCACCAGGCAAAATGAATTCAGTTAAAGGAGGTAATTCTTTGTTGTACTTCTCTAGCCAAACGTCCAACTGAGCTACGTGGTCAGGATTTAGAAGTTTGTAATTTGGAATACAGAGCTCGCCGCCCAGATCAAATAAATCATGTTGAATCTGTAAGAAAAGCCCTTTTAACTCAGAAGCAATGCTTTCTGGGAACTCCTCAGTCATCAAAACACCAATTGATGAGTTCAACTCATCCACATCGCCCATAGCGCAAATCCGCAAATGGTCCTTCTCAACGCGACTCCCATCGCCTAATCCGGTCATTCCAGCATCACCCGTTCTAGTGGCGATTTTTGATAGTCGATTTCCCATGAGCTTAATTATAGGTAAATGGCTAAAATGATTCCTATGAATATGGTGACCCCTCCCCCCGATCTAGCCCTTATCAGCGCGCTTCAGTCAAAACTGGTCGCAGCCTTACGCCCAATCCTTCCAGAACATGCCTTGCTTTGGGAGCCTGAGGACACTATTCCCTACGAATGCGACGGTTTAGCAGCTTATAAACGTATGCCTTTAGCAGTTGCCCTGCCAGAAACAGAGGAGCAAGTCGCTCAAATCCTCAAAATCTGCTTTGAGATGCAAATTCCAATAGTTCCTCGCGGATCGGGAACTGGACTATCAGGTGGGGCAATGCCAATTTCTCAAGGCTTGGTGCTCTCTCTTGCCAAGCTCAAGAAGATTCTTAGTATTGACCCATTTACTCGAACTGCAGTAGTTCAGCCTGGAGTTCGCAACTTAGCCATCTCTGAAGCGGTTGCTCACCTGGGTCTCTACTACGCGCCAGATCCATCTTCTCAGATTGCCTGCTCCATTGGCGGTAACGTGAATGAAAACTCTGGTGGTGTGCACTGCCTTAAATATGGTCTCACCTTACATAATGTTTTACGAGTACGCGGCATCCTCATGAATGGTGAGATTGTTGAGTTTGGCAGCCTAGCTCCAGATGCACCAGGCTTAGATTTATTGGCCATTGTGATGGGTAGCGAAGGCATGCTCGCAGTGGTTACTGAAGTTACCGTGAAATTAGTTGCCAAACCAAGATTGGCGCGTGTCATCATGGCGAGTTTTGATGACATTGAAAAAGGGGGTAACGCTGTTGCCGCCATCATCGCTGCCGGCATCATTCCTGCAGGTTTAGAAATGATGGATCAAGCCACTACAAGGGCTGTAGAAGAATTTGTCAATGCAGGATATGACTTAGAAGCGGCAGCTATTTTGCTTTGTGAATCGGATGGCACGCCTGAAGAAGTTGCCGAAGAAATCGAGCGCATGACCAAAGTCCTTGAACAATCTGGTGCGAGTGGTATTCGTATTTCTAGAGATGAGACTGAACGCTTGAAGTTTTGGAGTGGCCGTAAAAATGCCTTCCCAGCAGCGGGAAGAATCGCTGCAGATTACTACTGTATGGATGGAACCATCCCACGTAGGCATATTGCGACTTTGCTAAAGCGCATTCAAGGCATGGAAAAAAAATATGGCCTAGGCTGCTTGAATGTATTCCATGCAGGTGATGGCAATATGCATCCATTGATTTTATTTAATGGTGCCGATGCGGAAGAATGGCATCGCGCTGAAGAATTTGGTACCGATATTCTAGAGGCTTGTGTTGAACTTGGCGGTACGATTACCGGCGAACATGGAGTTGGTCTCGAAAAAATTAATTCCATGTGTGTACAGTTTGGCGAAGGGGAGCGTGAATCCTTCTGGGGCGTGAAAAGTGCCTTTGATCCAGAAAAATTACTGAACCCTGATAAAGCTATTCCAACATTAAGTCGTTGTGCTGAATATGGTCGCATGCGCATTAGTGGGGGCAAACTGCCGCATCCGGAATTGGAGCGCTTTTAATGAATGCTACCAATCCGATTATTGAGACATTTCGCGAACAAATTCTGCACGCAGCAAAAAATAAAACGCCACTTTCTATTGAAGGTGGCGCTACAAAATCTTGGTATGGCAACGCTAATACCTATACCAAGCTAGATACCCGCACTTACTCTGGCATCCTGGAATATCAGCCAGAAGAATTAGTCATCACAGCTTGTGCTGGTACGCCATTAAAAGAAATTGAAGCAGCCCTTAAAGAAAAAAATCAGGTACTTGCGTTTGAGCCGCCACACTTTGGTGAGCATGCCACTTTTGGCGGTGCTATTGCAGCTGGCTTAGCTGGCCCAGGTCGGATTAGCGTGGGTAACTTCCGAGATTTTGTTTTAGGTACACGCATTCTCGATGGTAAAGGACAAGATCTCTCTTTTGGCGGACAAGTGATGAAGAACGTAGCTGGATATGACGTATCACGTTTGATGCCAGGCTCAATGGGTACGCTAGCATTACTACTAGAAGCGTCTGTCAAGGTATTACCAAGACCAGCAGCCACAGCAACACTGCGCTGCCATATCTCTCAAGAAAAAGCGTTGCGCACTTTAAATGAGTGGGCCGGCCAACCATTACCCCTGTCAGCAAGCTGTTGGATTGGTAATGGTGCTGGTGAAGGTCAATTGATAATCCGTTTAGCAGGTGCTGCAGCAGCAATCAAAGCCGCCATTCCCTTAATGAGCTCTTTGGTAAACGCAAGTGAAGTAGATCCTCAATCTGCAGAAGTATTTTGGAATGATTTGCGCGAGCATAAGCTGCCATCATTTGAAAATATTGCTGCTGATCAAACTCTGTATCGCCTAGCATTACCTGCAGCCTGTGGGCCCCTCATCATCTCTGGCGCAAGTAATGAAATAGTTTTGGAATGGCACGGGCAACAGCGCTGGATTAAAGCTGCTGGTGACGAAGCTACATTTACTTTAATTAAACAACTTGCAACTAGCCATGGCGGACATGCAACGCGCTTTAAGCAAGGGATGAATGTGAATCCTGCATTCCAACGCTTTACTGTATTGAGCGAGCAAGCACATTCCAAAGCACTCGAGCTTGTACAAGAGCGTCTGAGATCTGCATTTGATCCTGCCGGCGTATTTGTAACCAATCGTCTTCCATAAGCATCTCTATGTACACTCAACTTGCCCCCCAATTTGCTAATACCCCTGAAGGTATTGAAGCAGCCCATATTTTGGGTAAATGTGTTCACTGTGGTTTTTGTACTGCCACTTGCCCGACTTATCAGATACTGGGTGATGAGCTCGATGGCCCACGTGGTCGCATTTACCTCATTAAGCAAATGGCTGAAGGTGCAGCCCCCACCGAAAAAACTCGCCTGCACTTAGATCGCTGTCTGACTTGTCGCAATTGCGAAAGCACCTGCCCTAGCGGTGTGCAATACGGCAACTTAATTGATATTGGTCGCAAGTGGGCTGAAGACAATACACCTGAGCGCCCTATTGGTGAGCGCTTAACTCGCTGGGCCTTAAAGGAAGGTTTAACTAAGCCTGCGTTATTTAATTCGGCAATGGCTTTAGGTCGCTTGGTACGTCCACTGATGCCCAGCGGTATTAAACGCAAGATTCCGCAACAGAAGAGTAAGGTATTAGATAACTCCACTAATCCTTATGCAAGACCTACTACTGCACATACTCGCAAAATGCTCATCCTGGAAGGCTGTGTTCAACCAGGTATGTTGCCAAATATCAATTCTGCAACTGCACGCGTTTTAGATGCATTGAAGGTTCAGCTCATTAGCGCTCCAAACGCCACTTGCTGTGGCGCATTACGCCATCACTTAAATGATCAAGCAGGTGGGTTAGAGAATGCCAAACAAAATATAGATGCTTGGTGGCCATTAGTTGAAAGCGGTGTTGAAGCGATTGTAATGACAGCCTCGGGTTGTGGCGTGATGGTTAAAGATTATGGCCACCTCTTTGCTAATGACCTTGCTTATGCAGCTAAGGCCAAAAAGATCTCCCATCTGACCAAAGATATCTCTGAAATTCTGCCCCATCTACAAAATGAATTAATCCAACTGTTGGGCACAGATCAAAAACCTGGTGTGGTTTATCACCCGCCATGCACTTTGCAACATGGCCAGCAAATTCGCGGTAAGGTGGAAGGTTTGCTATCGAGCATCGGTATTGGGGTTCGCCTCTGTGCAGATAGTCATCTATGCTGCGGCTCTGCAGGCACTTATTCAGTCACCCAGCCTGAACTATCTGAGCAATTACGCAAAAATAAATTAAGTCATTTAAGTGCTGCCTGCGAAGAATCTGGCGCGCAAGTCATTGTCTCCGGAAATATTGGCTGCATTACACATCTTCAACAAGAAGATACGCCAATACTCCATTGGATCGAGATCGTAGATCAATTAATTAGTAAATCATCTAAGGCCTGATGAATTCGATTATTGTTAATCTGATGCAGGTACGACAGCGCATTGAACTTGCTGCTCTAGCTGCAAAGCGTGAGCCCGAAGAGATCGAACTTTTAGCGGTCAGCAAAACATTCCCTGCCTCTGCAATTGAAGAAGCTATGCATGCAGGACAATCTGCTTTTGGTGAAAATTACGTTCAAGAGGCTGTTGAAAAAATTATTCAGCTCGCTAAATTACGTCCTTGGCTAGTTTGGCACTTCATAGGCCCGCTTCAAAGCAATAAGACCAGAGAGGTGGCTGAGCATTTTGATTGGGTTCATAGCGTTGACCGTCTCAAAATTGCAGAACGACTCTCTGCTCAGCGAGGTGAATTTCCTAACCTAGCTGAATTACAACTGTGCGTTCAAGTCAATGTGAGTGATGAGGATAGTAAGAGCGGTATACCGCTTTCTGAGGCTGAGGCACTTTGTGAATCTATTGCCCAATTACCCAATATCGTCCTCAGAGGCTTAATGGCTATTCCAGCTCCAAGTGCAGATCTGAGCGAGCAGCGCAAAGCTTTTGCTAGAGTCCAAGATTGCTTTCAACGCATTCAATCCGCCCGAGCAATAGATCCTCGGTATCAATTCTTTGACACCCTTTCCATGGGTATGTCTGATGATCTTGAGGCTGCCATTGCTCAAGGTAGTACTATTGTTCGTGTAGGGACTGCCATTTTTGGCAAGCGCGATAAGATTAGCAAATGAGTACAAATCAGACCAGTCAAAATAATAGTAATGTGCACATCACCTTTATTGGTGGCGGCAATATGGGTCGCGCCCTGATTGGCGGCTTACTTGCAAATGGATTTAACTCCAATCAAATTTCAGTAGTCGAAGCGAATGCAGTAACTGCCCTTAAGTTGCATGAAGACTTTGGTGTTCAAGGTATTGGTGCTTTGGAGCAAATTACCTTTGATTTCTCAAAAAATAATGTCCTTGTCATGGCCATCAAGCCACAGGACTTTAATGTTGCAGCTAAAGGCTTGGCTGCAAAGCTCAAGCATGCATCAGCGCCGGGCCCACTGATTTTGAGTATTGCCGCCGGCATTCGCTTAAAAGATATGAGCCGCTGGCTAGACCATGCCCGCTGTGTCCGTGCTATGCCCAATACTCCCGCGTTAATTGGTAAAGGCATTACCGGATTATTTGCTGATACAGCCGTAAACGAAGCTGATCGTGAACTAGCTCAGACTATCTGCAATGCGGTTGGCCAAAGTATTTGGGTGTCCGAAGAGAGGCTCATGGATGCCGTTACAGCGGTTTCTGGCAGTGGCCCCGCTTATGTTTTTGCTTTTTTAGAGGCTATGCAATCGGCTGGTGAGAAATTAGGCCTAGATGTAATGAGTGCCCGCAAGCTAGCTTATGCAACCCTTGAGGGCGCTACGCAACTTGCGCATAACTCCGATGAACATGCTGGCGTACTTCGTGAACGCGTTACCTCTAAAGGTGGTACAACAGCAGCAGCACTTGAGGTCATGAAGCAAGAAGGCTGGAACGAGATTCTTGAAAAAGCGATTGATGCCGCAAGTCAGCGTGGCAAAGCAATGGGTGATGAATTAGGTAAGAGCTAATTACCTAAGTAACTCTTAGTTCAGACTAAGACCCAGCATAATTCCTAGAAATAAAAATCCACCTAACCAGTTGTTATGGCGGAAAGCTGCAAAGCATTCTTCACGCTTACGAGTGGAGATCAGCTTGAGGTGGTAGATAGCGCAGGCTAAGGCCACAAACCATCCTACTAAAAAGTAATTACTCAAGTTAGCTAATTGCGCCACCCAAATTTGACTGATAAATAAGATGGCATAACTTACTGCGATTGCCTTAACATCATATGTCCCAAAGGTAATTGCAGAGGTACGCAGACCTAATCGAATATCATCTTCACGATCAACCATGGCATAGGCAGTGTCATAAGCAATGGCCCAGAAAATATTTCCCACGAATAAGATCCAAGCCTCTAGAGGGATCTCATTCAAGATGGCTGCATAAGCCATGGGGATGCCAAAACCAAAAGCGATACCGAGTACTGCTTGCGGCATTGCAAAGAAGCGTTTAGTAAAGGGGTAAATGAAGGCTACTGCCAATGCAAAAAATGATAGTACCTTGGTATAAGTATTGAGTGTCTGAATCAGCAAGAAAGCAAGCAAAGCCAGAATTGCTGCAACTAGTAGCGCTTCCTTCCCTGAAATCTTGCCACTCGTTACGGGACGTCCTTGCGTTCTCAGTACGTGATGATCAAAGTTGCGATCAGCATAATCATTCATTGCGCAGCCCGCGCTGCGCATCAAGAAAGTGCCTGTCACAAATATTACTAAGAGTTTGAGGTCTGGGACACCACTACTGGCGAGCCATAAAGCCCAGAGAGTCGGCCATAAGAGCAATAAAGTACCAATTGGCTTATCTAAGCGAATCAAATAAGCGTATGAGATGAGGCGATCATTTAAGGACATATGGTAATTATCACGCCTTTAGAAATTCAGCGCGAGATCCTAGCCAGCGCTCTAGATGCCGCTCTACTAAGTCAGCATGCTCCGCTAGCAATCGTTCGGCAGCTTGTTGAGCTAATTCAATTAACCAGGCATCGCGCTGCAAATCGACAAATCGCAACATGGCATCTCCAGACTGCTTCGCGCCGAGCAGTTCGCCGGGGCCACGCAGGGAAAGATCCCGCTCTGCGATCACAAAACCATCTGATACTTCACGCAATGTCTGTAAACGCTCTTTTGCTGCCATGGATAAGGGCTCTGCATACATCAAGATACAAACAGAGTCTGCAGAACCACGACCCACACGCCCACGCAATTGATGAATCTGGGCATACCCAAAGCGCTCGGCATGTTCAATCACCATGAGCGCCGCGTTCGGCACATCTACCCCCACCTCAATGACTGTAGTAGCTACCAACAATTGAATTTCATTTGCTTTGAAGGCAGCCATCACTGCTGCTTTTTCTTCGGCTTTTAAGCGGCCATGTACTAAGCCCACTTTAAAATCAAGGAGGGCCTGCGTCAGTTGCTCAAAACTCTCAACGGCAGTTTGTAATTGCAAGGCTTCAGACTCTTCAATCAAAGGGCACACCCAATAGGCTTGCAATCCTTTGGAGAGCCAACTTTGCAAACCGCCAATGACCTCGTCGCGACGCGTGGCTTTCACCACCTTGGTAGTAATCGGTTTTCGACCAGGAGGCAACTGATCAATGACAGATACATCAAGATCTGCGTAATACGTCATCGCTAAAGTACGTGGAATTGGCGTAGCTGACATCATCAATTGATGACAATAGAACAGTTCGGATCCAAGTCTTTGCTGAATTTCTAAACGCTGCCTCACACCGAAACGATGTTGCTCATCAATGACTGCTAATCCTAATTTAGAAAAACTCACGCTCTCCTGAATCAGGGCGTGGGTACCAATAATCAGTTGAGCATGACCACTCTCAATCATTTCTTGTGCCAGTTTTTTTTCTTTTACTTTCAAACTGCCTGACAGCCAAGCAATGCGAACACCTAATGGCTCAAACCATTCTTTCATTTTTAAGTAGTGTTGCTCAGCCAAGATTTCAGTAGGCGCCATGACTGCAGCCTGATAACCGTGACCCATGACACGTGCTGCCGCCAAGGCTGCGACTACCGTCTTACCGCTACCTACATCTCCTTGCAAGAGACGATTCATGGGAAACGATTTTTCTAGGTCAGAGCCAATCTCAGACCACACACGTTCTTGTGCAGCAGTTAGTTTGAAAGGTAAGGCCTTGAGTAAGTCAGCCTCAAGACTTTTGCCTTTTGGCGGTTTTGCAAAGCTTGGAGCATGCCGATCCCTACGAATAGCATGGGCACGCTTTAAAGAAATCTGCTGCGCCAGTAATTCTTCAAACTGCACACGGCGCCAAGCAGGATCGGTACGCTCCAATAATGCTTGAGTATTGGCAGCGGCAGGCGGTTGATGTAAATAGGTAATGGCTGATTGCAAACTAGGCCAATCACTACTGGGAAGCAGTTCTGTCATTAACTTTTTGGGTAAGAACTCAGCCAAACTATCTTTCAAAGTAGGATCGCGTAATGCTTGTGCCACCGCCTTGCGAATGACTGCTTGCGAAACACCAGTACTGGCTGGATAGACTGGAGTAAGGCTTGTGGGCAATGGAGCATCAGCTGCTACAGCCCTGACAGTGGGGTGGACCATTTCTGGGCCCTGAAATCCTTCGCGCACCTCGCCACGAACTCGTACATGCGCGCCCACTGCCATTTGTTTTTGCTGACTGGGATAGAAATTAAGGAAACGGAGCTGCAAAGTCGCGCTCTCATCTTCAATAATGACCAACATTTGCCTTCTCGGTCTGAACAGGACCTGATTTCGGATCACGATCCCCTGGGTCTGGGTCGAGCCAAATCTACCCTGACTAAGAGCCTCCTCAATTGTAAAAAGCTCAGTCTCATCTTCATAGCGAGATGGAAGATGCAAAGCAAGGGCCATAGGACTGTCTAAACCCATTTTTTGGAGTGTGCTTGGCGATTGTTTGGTAGTCATCGTTAAAATCTAATACCTGATGGTAATGCTATGCAACTCTCTGACTTCAATTACGAACTTCCTGCCGATCTAATTGCCCAATATCCTTTGGCAAATAGAACCGATAGCCGCCTCCTCGAGGTCAAGGCTGAGGGGGTAAATCACGCCCAGCTAATAGATCGTCAGTTTAAGGACATCCTAAGCATTATCAAGCCAGGCGATTTATTAGTTTTCAATGACACCAAGGTAATCCCTGCCCGTCTCCATGGCAAAAAAGAGACCGGTGGAATTGTCGAGCTACTCATCGAACGAATTACTGGCGATATGCAAGCTTGGGTCCAAATTAGGGCGTCTAAGGTTCCCAAGACTGGCTCCATTATTCATATACAGAACCAATTTGGAGAAACTTTCCCAGTTGAGATGATTGGACATGATGGCCGCTTTTACGAAGTACGTTTCCAAGAAAATATATTTGAGTTGCTCGAGCGCTTCGGTGAATTGCCGCTCCCACCTTATATTGAACATCAACCCGATGATGAGGATGCGCAGCGCTATCAAACTGTAATTGCTAAAAATCCAGGCGCAGTAGCAGCACCTACCGCAGGACTTCACTTTGATGAAAAGATTTTGCAGCAATTAAAAGACTTAGGGGCGCATCTAGCATCAATCACACTTCATGTCGGGGCAGGAACCTTTACCCCAGTTCGCGAAGAAGATCTCTCAAAACACAAAATGCATCATGAGTGGTTTTCTATTCCGGAAGAAACTTTACAAGCGATTGAGAAAACCAAACAACAAGGTGGGCGAGTCATCGCTGTCGGCACCACTAGCCTGAGAGCCCTAGAAAGCCAAGCCCTGAACCAGCACAACAGCGGCGAGACCAACCTCTTTATCACCCCCGGCTTTGAGTTCAAAACGGTGGATTGTTTGCTGACAAACTTTCATCTGCCAAAATCTACCCTATTGATGTTGGTAAGTGCTTTTGCAGGCATGAGCAATATTCGCGCCGCCTACCAACATGCCATTGATCAAAAGTATCGTTTCTTTAGTTACGGAGATGCGATGTTTCTAAGCAGAACTGAGAATACAAAGCCATGACCAAACCTGTTCACTTTAATATTTTGGCGCGCGACTCGCAAAGTCCTGCTCGCCTTGGTCAACTTGATCTTCCACACGGCAGTGTGCAAACACCAATCTTTATGCCAGTCGGAACTTACGGCACTGTGAAGGCAATGACGCCACGCGACCTCAATGAAGCAAAAGCACAGATTATTTTAGGGAATACCTTTCATCTCTGGTTGCGCCCAGGTTTGGATGTGATCAAAAAACATAGTGGACTGCATCGCTTCATGGCTTGGGACAAACCCATATTGACTGACTCTGGTGGCTTTCAGGTATTTAGCTTGGGAGCGCTTCGCAAAATCTCTGAGGAAGGTGTGACGTTTGCATCACCGATTAATGGTGACAAACTTTTTATGTCACCAGAAGTCTCTATGGAAATTCAGGCGGTACTGAACAGCGATATCGCTATGCAATTTGATGAATGCACTCCTTATGAAATCAAAGGTCAACCTACTTCAGAAAAAATTGCTCGTGCATCGCTCGAGATGTCCCTTCGCTGGGGTGACCGCTCACTCAAGCGCTTTCGGGAACTCAACACTGGCAACGGTCTATTTGGCATCGTTCAGGGCGGCATGTTTGAGAATCTACGAGAATTTTCTTTAGATGCGGTAAGTCAACAGGGCTTTGATGGCATTGCCATTGGAGGTCTATCGGTTGGCGAGCCTAAACCAGAGTTTGAGCGTATTTTGAATTTCACGGCGCCTAAGCTGCCAGAGCATATGCCGCACTACCTCATGGGAGTGGGCACTCCTGAGGATCTGATTTTGGGCGTCAGCCTAGGCATTGATATGTTTGATTGTGTAATGCCTACCCGCAATGCTCGCAATGGATGGCTGTTCACCCGCTTTGGTGATCTCAAATTGCGTAATTCTGGTTACAAAGACGATGATCGGCCGCTAGACCCTACCTGTGCCTGCTATACCTGCCAAAATTTCACTAGATCCTACTTAAATCACCTCCAAAAGGCGAATGAGATCCTGGGATCACAGCTCAATACAATCCACAACCTCTCTTACTACCTCCAGCTCATGACTGAAGTAAGAGAGGCCTTGAGTAAAGACCGCTTTAGCGCCTATCGTGAGGAATTTCACCAGAATCGCCAGCGTGGTGTTGAGCCTGGGCAGGATTAATAACCCTACGGAGGCCCATACCCCTCCAAATCACCTCCAAAGCCCCACACAGTTTAGAATTGCGGGTTTACGGCTTTACTTAAAAGTCTAAAACTAAAAGCAGTTTCCAAATAGTCTTTAACGGAGGTTTTATATGTGGATTAGTAACGCTTTTGCCCAAGCTCCAGCTGCGGGTCCCGATTCTGGTGGATTGATGAGCTTCCTGCCATTGATTTTGATGTTTGCAGTCCTGTACTTCATCATGATTCGCCCACAAATGAAGCGTCAAAAAGAAACTAAAGCCATGCTTGAAGCTTTAGCAGTTGGCGATGAAGTAGTAACCGTAGGCGGCATCATGGGTAAAGTAACTGCATTAAAAGATGCCGTGGTTACCGTTGAAATTTCAGCCGGCACTGAAGTGCAATTACAAAAAGGGGCAATCACCAATGTATTGCCAAAAGGCACATTAAAGTCTGCTTAATACGCTTGTTTAAAAGTATCTCAATATGAATCGCTACCCTCTCTGGAAATATTTAGTCATCGCCGTTGCCTTAATGATCGGCGGGCTATATTCATTGCCCAATTTCTATGGTGAGGCTCCAGCGGTTCAGATCTCATCCGCTAAACCAACCATTAAGGTTGATTTAGCGACGCAAGCTCGCGTTGAAAAGATTTTGTCTGATGCCGATATCAGTAATACGGGAATTTTCTTTGAGAATGCTACCAATGTAGGCTCCATCAAAATTCGCTTTAACAATACGGACACCCAACTTCGCGCCCGCGATCTACTACAGCAAAAAATCAATCTTGATCAAAATGATCCTAATTTCACAGTTGCATTAAATCTCTTATCCAATACACCGGGCTGGTTAAGTGCGATCAATGCTCTACCAATGCCTTTGGGGCTTGACTTGCGAGGTGGTGTGTATTTCCTCCTGCAGGTCGACATGAAAGGCGCAGTACAAAAGAAGGTAACTTCCTTAGCAACCGATATTCGTAGTCAATTACGTGATAAAAATATTCGTCATCAGGGTATTGAGCGTGGTGCCGATAGCATCACTATTAATTTTGGTAGCACTACTGATGCTGATGCCGCTCGCACAGTTTTGCTATCTGCTCAACCCGATCTTATTTGGCAAGTAAAACCTACCGGCCTGTCACCAAAGTTAGTTGGGGAATTTAAGCCAACAGCATTAAAAGAAATTCAAGACAGCGCAGTTAAACAAAACATCATCACCTTAAATAAGCGCGTGAATGAGTTGGCTGTTAAAGAACCTGTTATTCAGCAACAGGGTGCTGAACGCATCGTGGTGCAGCTACCAGGTGTTCAAGATACTGCACGTGCAAAAGACATTATTGGTCGTACGGCAACCTTAGAATCCCGCCTAGCTGACCCATCGGTTTCTACTGTCGGTATCGGTGAAACCCCACCCCCAGGAACAGACACCTTCCGCTTTGGAGAAAGCCGCTTAGGCGTCTTTAAGAAGTCCGTCATTTTCAGCGGAGATCGTATTACTGATGCGAGTGCTGGCTTTGATCAAAATCAACGCCCTGCTGTAAACATCTCTCTTGATGCAGCTGGTGGTCGCGTGATGCAAGAAGTGACTCGCGAGAACTTGGGTAAGCCAATGGGCATGATTCTCTTTGAAAAAGGAAAGGGAGAAGTTCTCACCATTGCTACCATTCAAGGCGAATTTGGCTCAAAGTTCCAGATTACAGGTCAGCCCACTACCGCTAGTGCTAATGACCTGGCACTCTTACTTCGAGCAGGCTCCTTAGCTGCGCCAATGGAGATCATTGAAGAGCGTGCTATCGGACCAAGCCTAGGTGCAGAAAATATTGAAAAGGGATTTAAATCCCTCTTGATTGGCTTTGGCGCAATTGCCATTTTTATGATGGCTTACTACTTACTGTTTGGCACGTTCTCAGTCATTGCATTAGCAGTGAACTTGCTCCTACTGATTTCTGTGCTGTCGATGTTGCAAGCCACTCTTACTTTACCAGGCATCGCCGCAATGGCCTTAGCGCTAGGCATGGCCATTGACTCCAATGTCTTGATTAATGAACGTATTCGTGAAGAGTTACGGAATGGAGCCGCACCACAAACCGCCATTGCAGTTGGCTTTGATAAAGCATGGGCAACCATCTTAGACTCTAACGTGACTACCTTAATTGCTGGTCTAGCTCTCTTAGCATTTGGCTCTGGCCCGATCAAGGGCTTTGCAGTGGTTCACTGCTTAGGTATCTTGACTTCCATGTTCTCAGCTGTCTTCTTCTCACGTGGTCTTGTCAATCTCTGGTACGGCAGGCACAAGAAAGTTCAAAAACTTGCTATCGGCCAAGTTTGGCGCCCACAGGAGAAATAAGCCATGGAATTTTTCCGGATTAAAAAAGATATCCCCTTTATGCGCCATGCATTGGTGCTCAATGCGATTTCTTTAATTACTTTTTTAGCGGCTATTTTCTTCTTGTGGCAGAACGGTCTGCATCTCTCGATTGAATTTACTGGTGGCACCGTCATGGAGGTGAGCTACCCTCAAACTGCCCCACTAGACTCTATTCGTGCCAAGGTTGAGAAGTTAGGTTATACAGATACGCAGATACAGAACTTTGGTAGCTCACGCGACATCATGATTCGCCTGCCCTTACAAAAAGATACTGAGGGCAAGCTCATCTCTTCTGCAGACCAAAGTGCAGCAGTAATGCAAGCGCTTGAGCCAGCAAGCACTGGCGCTAAGCTGCAGCGCGTAGAGTTCGTGGGACCACAAGTTGGTCAAGAGCTGGCCATAGATGGATTAAAAGCGTTGATCTTTGTGATTATTGGGATTGTGATCTACCTCTCCTTCCGCTTTGAGTGGAAATTCGCTCTAGCCGGCATCATCGCCAACTTGCACGATATCGTGATCATCTTAGGTTTCTTTGCTTTCTTCCAATGGGAGTTCTCACTCTCTGTCTTGGCAGCAGTGCTTGCGGTCTTAGGTTATTCCGTTAACGAATCCGTGGTGATCTTTGACCGTATTCGTGAAAACTTCCGAAAATATCGCAAGATGGATACTCGCGAGATTATTGATAATGCAATTACCAGCACAATCAGCCGCACCGTGATTACTCACGGCAGTACTGAGATGATGGTTTTGGCAATGCTCATCTTTGGTGGTCCAACCCTGTTCTACTTTGCTCTGGCGCTGACTATCGGTATTTTGTTTGGTATTTATTCTTCAGTATTCGTAGCTGCAGCCTTAGCGATGTGGCTGGGAGTAACACGCGAAGATTTAGCGAAAGGCGACAAAAAGCCTGATGACAATGCCCGCAATGATGATCCTAATTTTGGGGCACAGGTTTAAGTTGGGCTGACTTAAGGCGAAGAAAAGGTTTTTTGATCAAGGGCAGCTAATATTCGCCCTGTTGCACCTTGATGTTCAATTGAGTAAGTTTTTGCAGCCTCACTCATCTTCCCAAGCTCAGCAGGGTTCAAGAGCAAAGCCTTCAGGGTCTCCATCAAAGCGATTGAATCGCCCAGCGATAGATCGCTATCGATACGCTTAGCGGCACCGGCTTGAATGGCATCTAGGGAAGCTTGCTGAAAGTTATAGGTGTGAGCGCCCAACAAAACTGGGCAGCCAGCTGCGCAAGCCTCTATCAAGTTTTGACCGCCAAATGGCAAGAGACTACCGCCCATTACTACTAAATCAGCAGCACTGTAATACATAGGCATTTCACCCATAGAGTCGCCCAAAACCACATCCAATCCATGGCAATCTCTTGGTGTCCCGGACCACTCGCTGCGACGACGAAACTTCAAGGCAGCTGAATGAATAGCGTCGGCCACTTCTGTAAATCGTTCTGGATGTCGAGGAACCAAGCAGAGTAATGGAGTAGTTTCAAAAGAATGCCTCAGTAGCAAATCTTTCCAGGCTTTTAGAATGATGACCTCTTCACCATCGCGTGTGCTGGCTGCACAAACCATCAAGCGCTGATGAGCATGCAGCTCCTGTTGCCATAGTCTACCTTGCTGCACTAGCTGTTCATCAAGAGCTACATCAAACTTGAGATTACCAACGATGCCGATATTTTTAACACCAAGGCTGCGGTAACGCTGTGCGTCAAAATCTGTTTGCGCCAAGATGCCTGTAAAGGCCTGAAATAATGAGCAACCCGCTTTACCAAAGCGGCTTATACGACGTGCACTTCTTTCCGAGAGGCGAGCATTTACCAAGAACAAAGGTAGGCCAATTTCTGCGCAACGAAAAACAACTGTTGGCCATGCTTCAGTTTCCATAAAGAGGCCAAATTTAGGTTTGAAAGCATTCAAAAAATGTTCAACAGACCAACAAAGGTCATAAGGTAAGTAGGCCTGACATATCTGGCCAGAAGCAATTTGCTTGGCAAATAATTGCTTGCCTGTACGACGACCATTCAAAGTCATATGCGTTAGCAAGATGGTTTCACCCCGCGCAAGATAAGCCTCAATTAATGGCTGGGCAGCGCGCGTCTCTCCAACTGATACCGCATGAATCCAAACAGATCCTTGAGTAATCGGTTTGTCATACCCAAAACCGAGGCGCTCTGGGATATGGTGCAGATATGCAAAAGAATGGCGGGCACGCCATGCTAATCGGACAAAAGCCAATGGCAATAAGAGATGCCATAGCAATTGATAAGCAGCAAACCAGACTAGGGGCCGTACCCCGTAGTCTGAATCGGAGTTCACGCTCACTTTTTGAGACGTTCGGTCAATTCGACCGCCTTACCTAAATATGTAGATGGAGTCATTTCAAGTAAACGCGCTTTAGCATCTTCTGGAATCTTTAAACCACGGATGAAATTTTGTAAATCAGCTTGATTAATACCCTTGCCACGAGTCAATTCTTTCAACTGCTCGTAAGGATTCTCAATACCGTAGCGACGCATGACGGTTTGTACTGGCTCAGCCAATACTTCCCAGCACGAATCTAAATCTGCTGCAATTGCAGCATGATTGACTTCTAACTTACCCAGACCCCGTAAAGCACTGTCATAAGCTAATACGCTATGGCCAAATGCTGGGCCTAAATTACGTAGGACTGTTGAGTCAGTAAGGTCACGCTGCCAACGAGAGATGGGTAACTTTTCTGCAAGGTGGCGCAGCAAGGCATTAGCAACCCCTAAGTTACCCTCGGAGTTTTCAAAATCAATCGGGTTCACTTTATGTGGCATGGTCGATGAACCAATCTCACCAGCCTTAGTGCGCTGCTTAAAATAGCCCACTGAAATATAAGCCCAGAAATCGCGATCCATATCCAAAAGAATAGTATTAGCACGGGCAATCGCATCAAATAACTGAGCCATACCATCATGCGGTTCAATCTGAATGGTGTAAGGATTGAAAGTTAAGCCAAGGCGTTTCTCAACTACATTCTTGGAGAAGTTTTCCCAATCAAAATCTGGGTATGCAGATAAATGCGCATTGTAATTACCCACTGCACCATTCATCTTACCTAGCAATGGAACCGCAGCAATTGAATCAATTGCACGCTCTAAACGTTTTGCGATGTTAGCAATTTCTTTACCAAGTGTGCTTGGTGATGCAGGCTGACCGTGTGTACGCGATAGCAAGGGCACCTTAGCATTTGCAAGAGCAAGCTCAGTTAATACTGAAAGTACTTTTCGCAGTTGCGGTAAGAGCACTTCATCACGTGCACCGCGCAACATCAAACCATGCGAAGTGTTATTGATATCTTCAGAGGTACAGGCAAAGTGAATGAACTCGCTAGCCTTTAATAGATCAGAGCGTCCTGCTACTTTTTCTTTTAAGAAATATTCAACCGCTTTGACGTCATGATTAGTGACAGCTTCGATATCTTTAATACGCTGGGCATCTGCATCGGAGAAATTTTGTGGCAGTGAAAGCAAGAAAGCTTCATCAGCTGTATTGATTTTAGGTACGTCAGGAAGACCGGCAGCTGCCAACGCCAACAACCAATGAATTTCCACAAACACCCGCTGGCGCATAAAAGCTGCCTCAGAAAGCCAAGGACGCAGATCATCGAGCTTGCTGGCATAACGGCCATCTAGGGGGGAAAGGGCATTGAGGGTAGAAAGCGGCTGACTCACGAATATGGCCTTTGCATTGAATACGTCAATAAAAGCTCATTTTAATGTGTTCTGGGCACAAGCACGCCCCCATCAGGATAGCTATACTGTGCGCTATGAAAATAATCGGATCCCTTACCAGCCCCTATGTACGTAAAGTACGCATCGTTTTTTCAGAGAAAAAGGTCGATGTTGACCTTGAATTAGAGAACGTCTGGGCAGCAGACACCAAAATAGCCATTTCTAACCCCCTAGGCAAGGTTCCCTGCCTCATTCTCGATGATGGGGAGGCTATCTACGACTCTCGCGTCATTGCAGAATACGCTGATACCTTAAGCCCAGTGAGTAAGCTCATTCCGGCTGATAGCCGTGAGCGCGCAAGCGTGAAAACCTGGGAAGCTCTGGCTGACGGAATCATGGATGCCGGTATTTTGGCCCGTCTGGAGCGCACTTGGCGCCCAGCCGAACAACAGAGCTCGGCCTGGGTCGATCGACAAATGGGCAAGATTCAAAATTCTCTGAGTCAAATGTCTAAGATCTTGGGTGAGAATGCCTGGTGTCACGGCAACCAAATCACGCTTGCTGATATTGCAACAGGTTGCGCACTTGGTTGGTTAATACTGCGTTTTCCAGATGTGAAATGGCAAGCGCAATACCCAAACTTAGATCGCCTCTACCAAAAACTTTTACAGCGACCTTCTTTTGCTGAAACTGCACCGCCAGCAGCGTAAATCAGTTTTTAATTACCTATTGGGATTAGGCGGAAATAATTCCGCCACCCAAACAAATATCACCGTCGTATAAAACAGCAGATTGTCCTGGCGTTACTGCCCATTGCGCCTCTAAAAAACTCAAACTGAAATTCAAAGGTGCGTCGCCTATATTCAGAACACATGCTGAATCAGCTTGGCGATAGCGCGTCTTAGCAGAGTAATTTCCAGCAGAAGGTATAGGTCCTGCAATCCAACTCGCATCGATAGCCTCTAGCCTATTTGCCAAGAGCCACGGGTGTTCGTGGCCCTGAGCCACATATAGGGTGTTATTTGCCATATCCTTACGAGCCACATACCAAGCGTCACCATTACCATCTTGACTACCTCCCAAACCAATCCCTTTACGCTGCCCTAGGGTGAAAAAAGCCAAGCCCATATGTTCTCCAACAGTCTTTCCATCGCTTGTTTTAATTGGGCCCGGTGTGCGAGGTAAATAACGGTTTAAGAATTCTCGAAATGGGCGCTCGCCAATAAAACAAATTCCGGTGCTGTCTTTTTTGCGTGCATTGTGTAAGCCAATTTTTTCAGCAATCTTGCGTACTTCTGTTTTTGGAATCTCTCCCAATGGAAATAAAACATTTGCCAGTTGTTGCTGCGTTAAGCGATGCAAAAAATAACTTTGATCTTTACTCGAATCAATCGCTTTTAATAATTGAACTTTGCCAGCCTCATGGCGCACTCGTGCATAGTGCCCCGTAGCAATAGCATCGGCACCCAAACTCATGGCGTGATCTAAAAAAGCTTTGAATTTAATTTCAGCATTGCAGAGAACGTCAGGATTGGGGGTTCGCCCAGCAGCGTATTCACGTAAAAACTCAGCAAATACCCGTTCACGGTATTCGGCAGCAAAATTGACTGCCTCAACATCGATTCCAATCATATCGGCCACTGAGACAACGTCAAGCCAATCCTGGCGGGCAGAGCAATATTCGTCGTTATCGTCATCTTCCCAATTTTTCATGAACAGGCCGACTACCTCATAGCCCTGCTCTTTCAGCATCCAGGCTGCCACAGACGAATCTACCCCTCCAGACATGCCAATAACGACTTTCTTAGGCTTTTTAGGGGGGGGTATGGAAGATTTAGGCTGGCTCATCAAAAAAATGCGAAAATGCTTTGTAGACAGATAAACCCCATTGTAGAAGTCTCAACCGGACTTCGCATGATTTTAGGCAAAACCCTAGCCGGCAGATGTGGGAACTCAGTAAATAGGTAAAACCTAGCCTGTTTATCTATAAAATAGACTTTTAAAAATTTTGCTTTTGGAGACATGCCATGCGCATAGGAGTGCCGCTGGAAACAAGGCCTGAGGAAACTCGAGTAGCCGCAACACCAGAAACCGTAAAAAAACTGATCAGCCAAGGTCATTCCGTCGTCATTCAAAAAGACGCTGGTGTGCAAGCTAGCCAACCAGACTCTGCATATGAAGCAGTAGGTGCCACTATTGGTAGCGCTGCTGATGCATTTGGAGCAGAGATTGTTTTGAAGGTACGCGCTCCTGAAGCTGCTGAACTCAAGCAAATTAAATCTGGCAGCGTATTAATTGGCATGCTTGACCCGTTTGATAATGACAATATTGCTGCTATGGCAGCGCAAGGTGTAACCGCATTTTCATTAGAAGCTGCGCCACGAACTACCCGCGCCCAGAGCATGGACGTCTTATCTTCACAAGCAAATATTGCTGGTTACAAGTCCGTCATGATTGCTGCCAACGAATATCAACGTTTCATGCCAATGCTCATGACTGCTGCCGGCACTGTAAAAGCTGCGCGTGTATTAATTTTGGGGGCTGGTGTTGCTGGCTTACAAGCCATCGCAACTGCCAAACGTTTAGGCGCTGTGATTGAGGCATCTGATGTACGTCCTGCAGCTAAAGAACAAATTGAATCTTTGGGCGCTAAGTTTGTTGACGTTCCTTATGAAACAGATGAAGAGCGTGAAATCGCTAAAGGTGTTGGTGGCTATGCCCGCCCTATGCCAGAAGCCTGGATGAAGCGTCAAGCAGCTTTGGTTGCTGAACGCGCCCAACAAGCTGACATTGTGATTACTACTGCCTTGATTCCAGGACGTAAGCCACCAGTTCTCTTGCATAGCGATACCGTTGCCAAGATGAAACCGGGCTCTATCGTGATTGATATTGCTGCTGGTCGTGGTGATAACGGTTCTGGTAACTGCCCACTCACTCAAGCTGACAAAATTATTCAAGTCAATGGCGTCAAGATTGTTGGTTACACCAATCTTGCAAGCATGGTTGCAGCAGATGCATCAGCACTCTATGCGCGCAACTTGATCGACTTCATGAAATTGATTGTTGATAAAGATGCGAAACTCGTTATCCCTGCTGATGACGATATCGTGACTGCCTGCTTAATGTGTCGTGATGGTCAAGCCGTCCGTAAAAACTAATATCAGAAATTTAGACTAAGGAAATATCATGGATCTCGCTGCCTTTCAAAGCATCCTCACAGTCCAAAACATTACTGTGTTTGTGTTGGCTATTTTTGTTGGCTACCACGTAGTTTGGAACGTTACCCCTGCATTGCATACTCCATTGATGGCCGTTACTAACGCCATCTCTGGAATCATCATTGTTGGCGCACTTCTGCAAACCGAAGTTATCGGTGGCGATGAAATCACCCTCACTAGTATTATTGGTGCGGTTGCAGTATTCCTAGCTTCCATCAATATTTTTGGTGGCTTTATGGTCACTCGTCGCATGCTGGAGATGTTCAAGAAGAAAGCTCCTAAAGCGGATGCGGCTGGAACTAAATAAAACGAGAACAAGATCCTCATAGAGATTTAAAGAGACCAAATAATGTTAAACATAACTGCAATTTCCTATCTCATTTCATCGGTGTTGTTTATCCTCGCCTTGCGTGGACTTTCTTCGCCAACTACTTCACGCCAAGGTAACACTTTTGGCATGATTGGTATGCTGCTCGCGGTCATTACCACTTTCTTGATTCCTGACTTCAAGCCAGTATTCTCATTAATCATCGGCGCGATTGTGGGTGGTGCAATTATCGGTACGATTGCTGCTAAACGTGTGCAGATGACTAAGATGCCAGAGCTCGTTGCTTTGATGCACTCCTTTGTAGGTTTGTCGGCTGTCTTGATTGCTATTGCTGCCGTATTTAATCCTGCGCAAGACCACACTGGTGCGCAGAAGATTGAACTCTTTATTGGCGCATTTATTGGCGCGATTACCTTTACCGCTTCTGTAATTGCTTTTGGTAAGTTATCAGGTAAGGTCAGTGGTAAGCCAGTCACCTTCCCTGGTCAGCACTTGCTCAACTTGGTCTTAGCGATTTCAATGGTTGGTGCAGGCGTTGCTTATTACATGGGTGACAGCCACGCAGCCTTCTTGGCGATGTGTGCAATTGCCTTGGTATTGGGTGTGACTTTGATCATCCCAATCGGCGGTGCTGATATGCCGGTTGTGGTGTCTATGCTCAATAGCTATTCTGGTTGGGCAGCAGCAGGTATTGGCTTTACCTTGAACAACCCTGTATTGATTATTGCAGGTGCTTGCGTCGGATCTTCAGGTGCAATTCTGTCTTACATCATGTGTAAAGCAATGAACCGCTCTATTGTTGCAGTATTACTCGGCGGTTTCGGTGCTGAGGCTGCTGCAGGCGGTGACGATGATGGCGGTCCAAAGAACTACAAAACAGGCTCCCCAGAAGATGCGGCTTTCTTGATGACTAACGCAGACACCGTCATCATTGTTCCGGGTTATGGTCTAGCAGTTGCCCGCGCTCAGCATGCTCTGAAAGAGTTAACTGAAAAGCTGACTCATCATGGTGTGACCGTGAAATATGCAATCCACCCAGTAGCGGGTCGTATGCCTGGCCATATGAACGTTCTCTTGGCAGAAGCTGAAGTTCCATATGATCAAGTATTTGAGATGGAAGACATCAACAGCGACTTTGGTCAAGCCGACGTAGTATTGGTGCTTGGCGCTAACGACGTGGTAAACCCAGCGGCACGCACTCCAGGCAGCCCAATTTTCGGTATGCCTATCTTGGAAGCATTTAAAGCAAAAACCATCATCGTCAACAAGCGCTCAATGGCTGCTGGTTATGCTGGCCTTGATAACGAACTCTTTTACATGGATAAAACCATGATGGTCTTCGGTGATGCGAAGAAAGTGGTTGAGGATATGGTCAAGGCTGTAGAGTAAGTAAGTCTTTATTCAAAATAAAAAAGGCTGACAATAGTGGCCTTTTTTATTTCCCTGCTTTAGTGCAATAAAAAACGCCTGGTCTTGTGAACCAGGCG
>Ga0209085_1000070_pt1 | contig 69632 bp, 64 predicted proteins | sample C_131016_EF_Meta_FD_187310 | JGI IMG/M metagenome (GOLD analysis project Ga0209085, IMG submission 187310) | Freshwater microbial communities from Lake Croche, Canada to study carbon cycling - C_131016_EF_MetaG (SPAdes) (version 2) | ecosystem: Environmental > Aquatic > Freshwater > Lake... | reverse complement strand
TTTTTGATGTGTGCGAATATATTCCCAAGTGTAACCGTTCATTGATAGTTCTAGAGATTAGAATAGGTTGTTGATTTTCTGATTTTATCATTTTTTTACCTTTTTTATCTTATTATGGAGATGTCTATTCATTTAACAGATTGAAGTTATCCTCCTAATTCCAAGATTAAGTTAGGCTCCACTATAAGAGAAATCTATATTTGTGCTCCTAGTGGAAATCGACTTATTTTGTATCAGTGTTAATAAGCTAATATATGGGAAATTGAAAATGCCACGACAAAAAACTAAATCAAATTTACCAATTAAAATTTGTCCTATTTGTGGATTTCCTTTTACGTGGCGCAAAAAATGGAAAAAATGCTGGGCAGAAGTTAAGTACTGTTCGGAACGCTGTCGTAGAAAAAGTTAAATATATTTTATTACAGCAGTTTGCGACCAGAAACACCCCAAAACCAGGGGTAGCGAGTCCGCATGGGTTTTAGCATTTTTATATGGGCTTCATTTGATCCAAATTTGCTGTATAATGTTCTGGGCAGATGATATCCACATATCTAGAGCATACAAATAAAGTACTTGTAATGCAGCTTGGTTAAGCCCATATTGTCAATAAAAACACGGCTGAAACCGTTATAACCTCGTAGCGAAAAATGATCGCGCATCCCTTAACCGAAAGGTATTGGAGCACAGAGTATGTTCAATTTTTAAGCCATAGCGCTCATTTCTGTCAATGCTTACGTCCTACTCTTGCCAAAAAATAGTAATTTCCCCAGATTTAACTTTTTTATACGAGACTAAAGAAATTAACTTTCCGTTAGCTTGATAAAGAGCAATAAGTCCTCCAGAATCACTTAATTTCATAGAGTGAAAATGAGTAGTTCTAACAAAAAATTTCCTTGGTTCATTAGATTCTAATATTCCCCTAAGTGAATAGAAACGACTAAGTTGATCACTGAGATACCATCCATCTAGAGAGATAGAATGTGAAGATATATTTTTAAGTTCTACCCATTCATGTAAAGGATTATCTTTTGGCTCAATCAAGGCTGAAGTTATTACTATTGGCCCATGTTGCTTTGATAATTGTAGATTTGTAGTATGTAAAATTATAACCTTCCCACGAAACTGGGGATAAAAAGAGCGAATATGTTGACCTAGCTTATTATCTTTAGTTATTTCTCTATTAATAATTAGATCATATCGTTCAGTATTTATAAGTGTCGAACATACATATTGAAACTTATTTTTCTGTAATGAATCAAAATAAACAACTGTAGCTAAAGCTATTTCACATTCTGGACTTGAACCAACAAAAAAACTCCCTTTTTCCTTGTACAGTTTTGTTGTAGAATTGGCTTTTTCATTTTTAAGTTTACCGGTCATTTTTAGTGCAATAATATGCGGACTGAGTAATTGAGAAACCGTAGGAATTTTATAATTAGTACCCAGATAATTTACTCTTTCTTGAGATTCATCAAGATAAAATTTTACCCAATTATGATAACCAATAATTTCTCCCTTTGTCTTATCTGAATTTAATTTTGCTTCGCCAACAAAAATATGTTCAAAACCAGAACAGAAAGAGAGCACTTCTCCTGAAAAATAGTTGGTAAATGGTTCAAACCAGATTAACCTCAATTGTTCCTTAAATTCGTTTAAGGTCATGGCATATTTTAGATTTTGTGAAATATAAATATATGCTAGATTTATGGGTTGAGTTGATAAAATAAGACTAATAAAATGCTCAATTTCCTCAGTTTCTTGTTGGCTATAATTTTCTAATAATTGATGATCCGCAATATAGTTGTCGAATAAGTTTATTAGAGCGCTATAGATTGGTTCTCTCAAACGAGTCTTATTGACTTTATGAAATAAAGGATGAGGAGCTAAATCTAGCCAACGTTGATTAGCGGATTTAGTTTGATGGTCTAATAATATATCGGCATTAGGATTAACCCACTCACCTTGTCTATTGCGAAGACTAACCGAGAAGCGATTAGAATCAGCTTGCCAAATAAGATCATAAATATTATGATCAATTCTCATAAAAGAAGCCTATTAAGACAGATGTCAAAACCTATCGCCAATAATTATATCAAAGCCATGAGAGTGAAAGATAGTTCTCAAAGCAATACTTTTGGGTTACTAAAAATCTTGATGCCCAGATATAAGGTCGACGTTTTCTCTATAATAGAGAACTATGCAGATCCCCCGTTTACACCCTGACACAGTAGAAGAAGTTAAGCAACGAGTTGACATAGTTGATGTCGTTTCAGATCATGTTGTCTTGCGTAAGCAGGGTAAAGCTTTAGTTGGTCTATGTCCCTTTCATCAAGAAAAAACGGGCAGTTTTACAGTCAGTCCTTCGGAGCAAATGTATTATTGCTTTGGTTGTGCTGCAGGAGGAAATGGGATTAAGTTCTTGATGGAAATAGGTAAACAATCATTTCAAGAAGTCATTCTAGACCTAGCTAAACGCTATCAAGTACCCATTAAAACCCTAGACACTCAGCAAGCACAAGCAATAACTAGTCAATTAAATCTCAAAGATCACTTATACGAGATTTTGGCAGTAACAACAGCTTTTTATCAACATATCTTACAACAAGAACAGGGGCAGATAGCTCTAGAATATCTCCTGAAAGAGCGTCAATTAACTCAAGATACCATAGATACCTTTCAGCTAGGTTACGCACCTACAGGATGGGAAAACCTCTATAGATATCTAATAGACAGTAAACGTTATCCTGTAGCCTCAGTGGAACAAGCAGGACTAATTAAACCACGTAAGAGTGGCAGTGGTTACTATGACATCTTTAGAGAACGTTTAATAATTCCCATTAGAGATGCACAGGGAAGAGTGATCGCTTTTGGAAGTCGTTCTCTCAATGGGGAAGAACCAAAATATCTCAATTCTCCTGATACCCCATTATTTGATAAAGGTAAGATTCTCTTTGCTTTAGATAAAGCAAAAAAAAGCATCGCCTCGCAAGATTCCGCTATAGTAGTAGAAGGTTATTTTGATGCTATCGCCTTGCATAGTGTAGGTATTACTAATGTTGTGGCTTCTTTGGGTACAGCATTTAGTTTAGAACAGTTAAAACAACTATTGCGTTTTACTCAATCTAAACAGGTTATTTTTAATTTTGATGCAGATAAAGCAGGTATAGCAGCTACACAAAGGGCTATTAAAGAACTCGAATCACTTGTCTATGCAGGACAGGTTCAAATAAAGATTTTACATCTTCCACAGGGTAAAGATGCTGATGAGTTTATTAAATCAAGTCCTGATTCTCACCTAGAATATCTCAAAAGCGTAGAAAAAGCCCCTCTCTGGTTAGACTGGCAAATTGAACAGTTAATAAACAATAAAAATTTAGCACAAGCTGATCATTTTCAGCAGATATCTCAGGCAATGATTCAACTTATTACTAAACTAGAAAGTCCTGATTTACGTACATATTATCTTGAAAAATGCGCCACCATTCTGTCAGATGGCAAGGAGAGACTAATACCTAGTTATGTGCAAAATTTAGAGAGCCAAATTAAACGATTAAATTTAAAAATTTCTGGAGTCAATCCCGTTAAAACTGGTTCTGATAAAATTACTCAGGTAGTCAGTGGTGACCAAAATCTTCTCGAACAGGCAGAATATTTTCTCTTGTTAATCTATTTACATTGTCCTGATTATCGTCAAAATATCAAGGCTGCTTTAGAAGAAAAAGACATGGCTTTTACCTTATCTCATTATCGTTCCCTTTGGCAAATTATTATGGAAATAGAAAAGAGTGATTATCACCAAAGTCTCCAAGAGAGTCTACAGGATTACTACTTAAATAAACCAGAAAAATTCAAAGAAGTAGCTCATCTATTTTCTTTAACTGAAAAAAATAACCAAGATTTATTTAGAATACCTGAATTAATTGAACAAGCAATGGTGGCTTTAGAACAAGTTCATCTAGAAAAGTATCGTCAATTATGTTTACAAAAATGGCAAGATTTGAGCCAAACTGAGGAAAAAAGTTCCCACTATTATTTACAGGAATTTTATCAAACACAAGAAAAAATTCGTCAATTAATTAAACATAGTATATCACTCAATAAAAATGTCTAACATAACAAAGAAAAAAAATTTTTTTTTAGGTGGATTATCAATTTTTGGTTGGTTATATTTTTTAGCATTTTCTAGTTTAGAAATTAATTTTATTTTAAAAAACTATTTGACTATGCTCCCGCTAGCTACAGCCCTGGCTATCTATTTAATTAGGCAGAAAAAACCCTAATTAGGGGGTAGGAGGAGCTTTTGGGGTTGTAGTTGGGGTTGTAGTTGGGGTTGTAGTTGGGGTTGTAGTTGGGGTTGTAGTTGGGATTGTAGTTGACTTCAAAGCTTTATATCCCAAGAAACCTGCCACAGATAGGGCTAGAATAGCGCCGCATATCCCGCCTATCAAAACTTTATTGTTAGATGGTTTTTTAGTAGTCGTTTGTAGAGGCCTAGTGATTCGTTCTCTTGGTGGGCGAGTATCTAAATTATTGTTAGATAAATTAGATAAAACAGGGGAAGAAGAGTTATTTTCTTCAAGAGATATAGTTATATCTTTACTATTTGTTTTTGCTTTAACTTGACAGTAGATGAGAGCAATTGTTGTATTATCATGTCCATTTTGGTCATTAGCTAGGCGAATTAAACTCTCTCCTACTTCAGTTAACTCCTTTTCTCCCTCTAATAAAGGAAGTAGTTCTTTTTTCCAATATTGTTCAATGCGGTCAAAGTCACTCAGTCCATCAGAAGTCAGCAAAATTATACAATCTTGGTCTGGTATATAACGTTGAATGGAGGGATAGAGGTTATTGGAAGAAGCTGTTCCTAAGGCTTGTGTCAAAGCGCCTGCATTGACATGTCCAACGGCATCCCGATAGAGATAACTACCTAATCTGACTGAGCGCGAAGCTATATCATCATCTATAGTTATTCTATAACAACTATTTTTAGTAATCCAATAGGCTCTAGAGTCACCTACATTCGTTATATAGATCTCGCTATTTTTGATTAGTCCCATCACCAAGGTGGTTCCCATACGTTGTCTTTCGGAACGTTTTTCTTGGTCGTTCCTTTCACAAATTAAGTCATTAGTTCTATAAATAGCTTTTTTAATAGTCTGATATATGCTAGATTCTTCTGGTTGGGCTAAAGATAAACTAATTGCTTGTCTAATACTACTAATTGCTAACTCTGAGGCAATTTCTCCTGCATCCTGTCCTCCTATGCCATCACAGATGATAGTTAAAATTTCTGGCACTGTTTCACTGGTCACCAGAGTTCCATCGGCAGGATAGCAAGCATCTTCATTGTTTTCACGACTTGGGCCAGCATCAGTTCTTATATAGACGCTATATGACCAATTATAAATTTTTTGGCATTTTTTGAGCGCTTGATCCAGTCTTGGTAATAATTCCTCTGGGAGTTTGATCTCTCCTTGTTCTAATTTATCACAGAGATCCCCTAAAAACTGCCTAATAGGGGGAGAAGTTCCCTTTAACCATTTTCGCCATAGCCGAGACAAATCTTTCAGAGTATAAATTTCTAATTCATCTGATTGAAGTTGCCGAAGTTGAACAAAATTTCCATTAACTTTTAAAAATTCTTCCTGGAACAAAGTAGAGAGAACACCTTGACTTTTTAAAGGTTCCCAAAGTCTAGTTAACTGTATTAACCAGTTCAGTTGTTGTAAAGTTGAAGCTTGTGGCCACAATTCCCCTATTGAGGGTAATAGTTCTTGAGTATATTCTGGTTCCCCATTAGCATCAAGGGGAACTGAGCCATATTCTAACAGCCAAATTTCTTCGTCTTCTAATAACTTACCAAAAATTTGTGGAATATGTATGGGTATAGTAGAAAGCTTTAAATAAGGCTGTATTGAACGTGGGAGATTTTCGGTGATCTCTGGTGGAGTACTTGGTAGTGTATCTAAGAAAATATTAGGCGCCTTACATAGGTACCTCTCCTCAATTAACTGCCCAGGACTAAATATTATCCCTGACTTATTAACTGCCCAGAGATAACGTTTAACAAGTGGTCCCCCACAAGCGTAACAAAATTGTTCATTTTGAGGATTAGAGGCTTGACATATCTCGTTGAAACATCTTATTCTTTCCTCAGATTTATCCATTAATTCTCTTAACTCTCAATTAGGGTTACTTTAAAGATTTAATTATTTATATTTTCCTTCAGTTTCTAGGCTCTCTAGTTTAGGCATTCCCATACTATAGTTAAGAACCCTTGCTCCTAAATTGTAGCTAATTTGTCCACCTTCTAAAAGCTTGCGAACTAGATATTCTAAGTCTGAACCAATTCTGCGTAAATTGTATTCTGTCAGGTCTGCCCCATCGTACGCTTCTACTAATTCATCGAATTTACGATATATCTGTTGTAATGCTTCGTCACTCCAATTAAATTCATTGTCTGGATCAACATCTAATGTCAGCATCTTGTCACTCGGAATGAACTCATTGTTTTTTATTTCTGCTGTGTATACACGAATATGACGGGTTGTCGATTTTAAAAGCACAATACCTAATCCCAATTTCTTGTTTTTTTATTTTAACGCGCCCAAAGACAAGGGGAAATATAATTTCCCACTTGTATCTTCTTGACTTTCTATTTCTTGTACGCTTTAATAGATTCTTCTACTAGTGGTAGAACTGTATCTACATCTCGCCAACCTAGAATTTCGATTACTTTTTTCTCCAGATTTTTATAAGTCCTGAAGAATTCGGCAATTTCATCTAGTCTATGTTGAGCTATGTCTTTGAGAGATTTAACATGGCTATAGCGAGGATCTTTTTCTGGAACACAGAGAATCTTTTCATCTCTGTCTCCTCCATCGATCATCTCCAACATTCCCACAGGACGGGCTGTAATTACACAACCAGGAAAAGTTGGTTCATCTATAATTACTAATCCATCTAGAGGATCTCCGTCATGTCCTAAAGTATTTGGAACAAAGCCGTAGTCACAAGGGTAAACTACAGATGAGTATAGTACTCTGTCTAGAGCAAAAGCATTAATATCTTTGTCAAACTCATATTTATTGCGACTTCCAGCAGGAATCTCAATCAGTACATTAATCAAGCCAGCTTTAGGTTGTGCTGGAATGCGTGCTAAATCCACAAACTATCTCCCAAAAAGGTCTCAAGGTTTCCCCAAAATCATACCACTTGAGTTATCTCCCAGTATCATGGGTTTTATTGGGATTTGTGTTTGAGTAGAAGACGAGCAATAGGTTATTGCTATCAAAGGAACTGTCAAGGTCAGTGTTGCTATTGCCGTTCCTAAAAGACTAGTCCATCTATTGATGGGGGGGTTGGTCTTTCGGACTATCGGGTCAGTGGCTTCCATAAATTCAGTCGATTAAACAACTTTTATAGAGAATATAAGTTTTCTTAACTCTCATTGTAACTACTTTTTTGAGAATTAGCCACAAAAAACCACCCTCTTAACTTTGGGTGGTTTCAATTAGAATTATTAAGTATTCTTAGCTACCAATTTAAGTGATTTTACAGAAGATAAATTTCTTAGTGCAGACAAAGGAGTAGGTCTCACGGGGACAGGGAAGGGATTGTAGGTGAAGTATAATTAGTTTCATGGAACTTTTTATGTTTGAGAATAGATTCCCAAAGGTTCCTTAATGAAACGAATGTAAAGATGTTTAAAGGTAGAACGTAAAACCCGAGGTAAGCCAAAATCAATTGGCATTAAAGCCGATGGTAAGCGCCAGTCAGAGATAAACACATCACGCGGACTAGACAAAGGAAATTCTATCTCTCCTAAATCACTAGAAAGACCTAATTTTTTTTGGGCGACTAAAGTCGGTACCAAAGAAGGGTCAACTGCCAAAACTTCAGCCATAGCCAAATCTAAAGCAAAAACATCCCTGGAAGCACCTAGAACGCCCAAGAAACGGGGTTCGCCTCCACTAGGACCGTTTCCCTCATGTCCAATAATGCCATCAATGAGTGTCAAATCAGGTTGAATAGCTTTAGCTGTTTCTACCAACATCTCCCCAAAGCGTTCCGCATCTTTACCTGCTTCCATATGCCACCAAGCCTTCATTTTACCAGGCACACAGCCAAAGAGATTTTTCACCCCCAAAGTAATAGTTAACTGCATATGTGACTTAACTTTAGGTAAATTAATAACTACATCTGCCTCCATTGCTTCTTTAGAGAGACGTAAATTATTTATATTTTCGCTCCCTATGTTGTAGCGCTTCCCATGGAACTCCACAATAGGTAAATTCAGTTCTTCTAAAATTTCAAGATAGCCATTAGCTGTCGCTACTCCTCTAGCAGTGCCAAAAGCTGGACTATCCCCAAAAAATGGCTTACCTCCTACCTCTAAAACCATTTTAGCGACGCAGTAGAGAATTTCAGGTCTAGTAATACATTCTTTCCCTGGACGACCTGCTGTGAGAAGATTAGGTTTCAAGAGAACTCTATCTCCTGGTTTGACAAAAGCCTCAATCCCTCCTAAAGGTTGTAGAACATTCTCTATAGATGTTCTTAAAATATTTAACTCATAAGAGTCGGCTGGCAATAGACTAACAATAGGCATAGCGAAAAGATCTCCTCTTTTTTTGTTATTCTAAGCTAAGCGGCACATGATAAGCTAAAACGCATTTGAAATACGTTTTAGCAGGCAACAGCCCAGCGCCAGTTTTAAGGAATTAAGATTTTTTGGAGTATTAATTCTCGTTTAAAGACTTTGCAGAAATACTCTAACCATTGTCGACAAATAGACCAGCTAACGTCACTAACACTTTTAGCTAATTTATGATTTCTGACTAACCCTTTTACATTTAAGTTCTCAATAGCTACGACATCATTAGACTTCTTGCAGAAGTCTAGGGCGAGTGGGCGAGTGGGCAAGTAGGCGAGTGGGTAAAAAATAAGAGTTTTTGGTCATTAAATTGATTTAATTTTTATTTTTGCAAGAGATCTAGTGATTAGGCGACACATAGCAGCATAATTAACTTTTTCCTCCTTGGGAGCATCCATCCAAAAACGAACACACTTGTTACGGATAAATTGACCAATCCTGATCGCTTCATCTATCGAAGTGTATTGATTCTGATGTGCTTTAACTTTAAACTCGTAGACTATCATTTTTATTTCTTTCAACTATAATTAATATTGTAGCGCAATTGAGCAACAAATGACAAGACCAAGAGTATATAATTTAAGACTTTCAGATGATGAATTTGAAAGATTACAAGCGTATGCAGAATCAAAACAAATAACGGGAGCTGAAGTATTAAGACAGTATATACAACGACTTCCAAAACCTAAAGGAGAAAAGATGGAACAGGATATCTAGAAGCTTTAATGGCAAAAGGTGGCGAAAACTTACCTAAATGACTCAGAAGGCTCCCGTCTATAACTTGCTTAGATACAAATAGATAAGCAAGTTTAGCGGGATGATGAATGGGTGTCGATTGTTCCAGGTTTTAAAATTGTCTACAAAACTCTTGTAATATCTCAACTTTTGCCTGATAATGAAAGTGGTCTGAATACCCGAGGTGGGTGGGAAAAGCATCCTTAACTGAGATGCACCTAGAACCTAAAGCCTGCTTAAGAGGCAAAATATAGGGCGGCGAAAACCTAGAAAAACATAGCTAGAGCAATTAAAACTAAAGCAGTGTCGTTGGCACGCTTCGCCAAAACCAGAAAACTTAAGAACTTGAACCGTTAAGGTATCGTGGGGCGCACGAAAACTCTAGATTAAAATATTCTAGTACGCTTTGGAGATACAGCCCTCTGGGATTGTTTAAGTTAGGCTAGTTGATTGATTCTTTTTGAACGGTTAATCGGTTTAAGTACTGCCTGCGAAGGATAGATAATTTTAAGGTTTGTCAGTGAAAGAAGAATCTACCGTTATACCCCTTAGGGGTTAGCGGTGAGAGCGTCGAAGCTATGGCAATTAACAATAAAGCCAAACCAGAAAAGTAAAGTATTCTGTTTCAAAAGTACTGTGGGGCGCACAGGATCTCTAGGCTAGTATCCTAGTAAGTTTACGGAGCGAAGCCCTCTGGGTCAGTTTAAGTTAGGCTAGTTGATTCGTGTCTTTTGAGACGGTTAATCAGCTTAAGTATTGCCGCAAGGATAGGCTGATTTAAGGCGTTGCTATGAACTAAGAATCCCCCGATTTGAGTCCCTTTGGGACGCTACGCCGGTGGGAGCGTCAATGCTATACGACTCCAAAGAAAGAAAATGAGTAAAGATTGGCAGGAAGTCAGTGGCGGGATTACAGCACCTAAAGGATATAAAGCAGCAGGTATTGCAGTAGGATTAAAACCTTCTGGTTCTCCCGATTTAACTTTAATTTATTCGGATACTGAAGCAATAGCAGCAGGAGTTTTTACACTCTCTCATGTTCGGGCTGCTTGTGTAGACTATTGTCGGGACCTTCTCAGTAAAAAACCCAGTATTAGAGCGATTTTATGTAATTCTGGTCAAGCAAATGCGGCTACAGGAGAACAAGGTCTCAAGGATACCTTAACGTCTGCCCAATGGTTATCTCAGGCTTTAAAAGTACCGCCTGACTCCATTTTATTGGCTTCTACAGGGGTGATCGGCAGAAGGATTAATATGGAGGCTTTAGAGGCTGGTATTCCCAAGGTAGTTGCTGCTTTATCAGATCAAGGCGGTGAACAAGCAGCTAAATCCATCTTAACTACTGATTTAGTCCCGAAGTCTATCTCGCTAGAAACGACCATAGATCAACGTCCTGTGAGGATTGGCGGTATCTGTAAGGGGTCGGGAATGATTCATCCCAATATGGCGACTATGTTGGCTTTTATTACCTGTGATGCGGCTGTCTCTACTTCCCTTTGGCAACAGATGTTAAGTCGGGCAGCTGATAAGAGTTTTAATCAGATAACAGTTGATGGTGACACAAGTACTAATGACAGCTTAATTGCCTTAGCTAATGGACAATCTCGCACCCCTGCGATTACAGAAGCAGGTCCTGCTGCCCAAAAACTAGAGGCGATGTTAACCGAGGTATGTCAGTACTTAGCTAAATCTATTGCCAGGGATGGGGAAGGAGCGACCTGTTTAATAGAAGTACAGGTCTCGGGAGCCAGTGATGATCTCTCGGCCCGTCAAGTAGCAAAAACTATTGCTGGTTCTTCTCTGGTAAAGTCGGCTATTTTTGGACGCGATCCCAACTGGGGACGTATTGCAGCAGCAGCAGGCCGGGCAGGGGTAATATTTAATCAAGATGAACTTCGCATTAAATTAGGTGATATGCTCTTAATGGAGAATGGACAGCCTCTCCCTTTTGACCGTCAAGCCGCTAGTAATTATCTGAAAAGTGCTGCTGCGGGTGCCTATCTAAAGGAGGATACTGTTTTAATCTCCGTTAGTTTAGGTAATGGTTCTGGTTTTGGGATCGCTTGGGGTTGTGACCTGAGTTATGACTATGTGAAAATTAACGCTGAATATACAACTTAATAATTTAAGGGGTTAATTTGGTTTTTAGTCCATTTAACCTCTGAATAAAAGAAAATAATTATGAATGTCATAGATAATAAGTTAGAAAATCAGATAATCTTCAAAAAAGTTTCTCTGATTTTTCTGTTATGGAAAGGATTATTTTTCTTGCTTAATTTTGCTACCATTAATTTTGGTTTAATGGATGAAAGAAAGGGTTCTTTTTATTTTTTTCCAAAAAATACATGGTTAGATTCTTTTTTCAGATGGGATGTAGGTTGGTATGATGTTCTGATTAATAATGGATATTCTTTTACCCCAGGGAAACAATCAAATGTAGCTTTTTTTCCCCTATACCCTCTACTAGTTAAGATAATTTCAACTATAACTAATCTAAAGACAAGTATAGCAGGGCTTTTACTGTCTAATATATGTCTACTATTAGCGCTTTTTTTTACTTATAAAATTGCCCAGATTTATTTAAAAGAAGAACTATGTGAGAGGGTTTTAATCTTAATTTTAACCTTTCCAGTTTCTTTCTTCTTTAGTTCACTATATACAGAAAGCTTATATTTTTTAACTATATCTGCTAGTTTCTATTTCTTTCTTAAAAAGCAATATTTATGGTCTGGTATTTGGGGTTTTCTAGCTAGTTTAACTCGTCTAACTGGTATTGTATTAGTTGTCGTTTTTTTCCTTGATTTAATCATCAAATATTGGAAAGACAAAAAATTTGAAAAGTCTGTATTTAGTCTATTATTAATTCCCTGTGGGTTACTCTCCTTTATGTACTTTTTATACTTAAAATTTGGGAATCCTTGGGTATTTATTGAGGTACAAAAAACTTGGGGAAGAGGTGAGAATACTTTCTTTGTCAACACTCTATCGCAAGGATTGAGTAACTTACATTTTCTTTTTCACAAAGATCCCGATGCAGCGATGATATTTTTAGATTCTTTCTTCTCAGTTTTGGCACTTCTGATTTTAATTTTTTACTCTAGAAAATGTCATCTTAATTTAGCATTAGTAATGTTTTGTATTTTAAGTATTATTATTCCCTTATCTACCGGCAATAACGAAGCTATGATGCGATTTATTTTACCACTGTTTCCGATCTTTATTTTATTAGCATATATTTCTAGAAAAACCTCAGTATATATAACAGTAATTTGTCTTTTTACTTATCTCCAGTCTGCTCTTTTTGTTTGGTTTGCTAATTGGGGTTGGGTAACTTAGATTGATTATAGACCCAAATTTTCAGCATTAAGTAAGTGGTTGAAAATAAAGGTTATCTTGGAGATAGGGAGTCAGGAGTCAGGTGGGCGTAGCCGCCCGGAGGGTGTCAGGAGTCAGAAGAGTTACCTTACGGGGCTACGCCTACACCCATTTTACAAAAGTTAACATAGTGTTGTTTATTTATGCGCTACCTACTTAATAATTCAGGAGTCACTGTAACTAAGGGTAACTCTTCGCTATATGCTTGAATAGATTTAATTTCTAAATTGAACAATCCAAGCGAAAATCGAGGATTCAGTGCGCCATCATATTCAAACTTATGGAGTCTCGCCTTACAGCTATTACAGAAACTGGTTCTGCTGCACAAAAACTCGTAAGATAATTATTTATATTATAATATTTTTGTATAAATCACTAGATACAAATGATGTTGTTTCCATCCGCTTAAAGCCACTAATCTTTAGATTTACTATATTGACGAAAGAAATCTAGCTAATTTATTATAAAGATGGGTAAAGGGTACATCACTTTTGACAAAAAAATTGATAATCATAACTCTACTTTCCTCTCGTAAAAGTGCTCCTACGGAGCCATTTGGTATTTTATACATGACCACAATACCCAATTAACTGTCTCATTAAGCCTTATTTGTACTATTTAGTCATCACTATGATCTCAAAAGTGCTGGTTCTGGTACCTATCTAAAAGAGTAAGTAGGTAAGATTAATTAAACCTCAAATAGATTATTACAGCAGTTTGAGACCAGATAAGCTACAAAACTAGGGAGCGGGGCTCCGAGAGAGCCTGGGTTTTGGTTTTTAAGTTGTGGCTTAATAGATTTACATTTTCTGTAAGTTTAATAGTTCTAAAAATTGCTAAATTCCTTTCCTACTTCTGTAGACGTAGCCTACCTGTGCCCACGGGTTTTGCTACGGGTAGGGTAGTCGCCTAGAAGGTCTCCTTTTTTTCCGGCCGTTATCTTTATTTATGCTTACCTACTTATACTGCTTCAATCACTGTTAATTTAGATAAATTGGGTAATTACAAATGACCAAATCTAGCCAGAATATGAATTATTCTTACATCTCATATATTGACGGTTTAAGGGCTATCGCAGTTCTGTCCGTGATTATCTATCATTTGAATTCAACTTGGCTACCAGGAGGGTTTATTGGAGTTGATATATTTTTTACAATCTCTGGCTTTGTTGTTAGCTTTTCTATAGCTCAAAAAGGAGGAACCAATCTAGTAAATTTTATCACATCTTTTTATGCTCGCCGAATCTTGCGTATTGTGCCAGCTTTGTTGATCTGTCTTATGCTTGTTAGTGTGGCTGAGATTTTATTTATTCCGCCTGGATCTTTCCTAAGTAATGGAATAGAAATAACTGGGCAGTATGCTTTTTGGGGTCTTAGTAATTTAATTCTAATGCAATCAAGTAATTACTATTTTGGACCAAAAGCTGAATTTAACCCTTTCACCCATACATGGTCTCTAGGAATTGAGGAACAATTTTATTTAATTTTTCCCATGCTCTTCTATTGGTGGACTATTGGGGATAAAAATAAGCATTTCAGGTATATTTCTATCTCAATTTTTACTATCCTTTTTGCTATTTCCCTTACCTATGCCTACTGGCTTTCTAACACAGATCCACTCTCAGCATTCTATTCAATTTTTACTCGATTTTGGGAGTTAGCTGCTGGAGTAATTCTCTATCAGGCAACGGCTAATAAATATAATAATTCAGAAAGAAGTTTAGGTTTCCTAGGATTAATAGGAGCACCTATTTCCTTAGTCTTAGTAATTTTAGGATTTGTTTTTGCCCGCCCCGATCACTTTCCTTTTCCTTGGGCTTTGCTCCCTGTATTTGGTACTATTGGTTTATTAGCCTTTTTGCGAAACAAGAGAAATAAGTTAATTCTGGCAGTTTTGAATAATCAATCTGTAGTATTCATTGGCAAAATATCCTATTCGTTATATCTTTGGCATTGGCCTATTTTTGTCTTATTTCGCTGGACTGTAGGGCTGGATTCAATTCAATGTTATATTGCTGCAGTTTTTTTTACTTTTTTATTAGCGATTGTTTCCTATTATTTTGTTGAACGTCCTATCCGCTATTCTCGCAAGATTTTGAATTTACAAAAAGCTAAAATCATTTTTATTGGACTGGCAATTGTGGCACTTTGCTACACTATAAATAACCAAATTGTCTTAAATCAAGCACAATTATCCTTAAGTGTTATTTCTAGGGAAGATAAGCTATGGCACGACCACTGGCTGGATATTGAGGCTTTTAATAAACTGCATAAAAATTGTGAAATTGCAGGGAGTGCAAAATGGATTGAAGGAGGCGATGTTTTCCTAAGATATTCAAAACCTATTTGTCAACCACAAAGGACTTTTAATCAGCTTTTTGTAGCAGGTGATTCCCATGCCTATAACTATATGCCCATGCTCCAGAGGTTGGTCATGGAAACTGATACAGATATAGTAATTTATTCTAAACCAGGTTGTACTTATATCAATTTCTTCACCCCCCTCGCGCTGAGAGATTCTTATAACTGTAATTCATTTTTCACTGCCATGATAACAGATATTCTCAGTCAGGCCAAACAAGGTGATATTGTTTTTTTACCAGGTCTAAGATTACTACGTTTTGCTGAGCAGTGGATGTTGTATCCTAAAGAAATAGTTAATGAACATATGTCAAGTGCAAAAGCTCTAGCTGAGCGGGCTATGGCCACCAAAGAGGCAGTCACTTTATTGAAACTCTTTACTGAAAAAGGAATTAAGGTTGTTTTCGAGGCACCAAAGCCAATTTTCTTCGCTCCTCCTTTTCGATGTTCGGACTGGTTTAACCGCATAAATCCTATCTGCTTTGGTGGTCTGGAAGTTCCCAAGAATTTCTTACTAAACAATCGTCTTTCAGTGATGGAATCAATGCAAACACTATCAAAACAGGTTTTTAATGTAAGTATATGGGACCCCTTTCCCGTACTTTGTCCGAGTAATTTTTGTCAAGCTATTATGGATCATAAACCATTATTTTTTGATGGTGACCACCTTAGCGGTTATGGAAATATGTTGCTTTATCCCAGTTTTAAAACATTCATAACACATCTTCAAAAACCTATAGTTTAGTCTAACTTAAGATTTTCAGGATTAATAATTGTTTCAGGAGTAACTATAACTAAGGGTAACTCTTCGCTATATGCTTGAATAGATTTAATTTCTAAATTGAACAGTCCAGGAGAAAATTGAGGATTCAGTGCGCCATCATATTCAAACTTACTCAACATTAACTGTAAGGAACTTATTTTACTAGTATTTAAAATTCCTGCTTCGGGGACTGTTTTAGCGCGAAAAACAGGAATTAACTCATTAAAAGGAATATTAACAGTCAGCCAATTCTGGGATGATGTGGTAAAAGAATAACAATAACCTAGACCATCCCATTTATCTTGATCACGGATAATGAATTTATAACGGTTACCATCTCCTTTTACTTCTAATTGAATACCTTGATAGGCGGCTAAATCTAGAGGAGGATGGAGATTTCTTGTACGGACTGAAGCAAAACCACCAGAGTTAGCTGTAGAAACATCACCTGAAAATATGGCCTTGTCACTAGTTAGCAGAAGCTGACTTTTACTGACTCCTCCCATAACTACATCATCTAAAGCCCCCCAGATATGTTGTAACTCGGTTGAGTCCTTGGTAAAATCGAATAAAATTTGTCTAGTCAAGTTAGGGTACTCCTTCAGCGACTTTAGTAAATTGTCAATCTGGCTTTGTTCAGTATGGGGATCAATTCCTGTGCAATATATAATATGACCTACGCCATCTATAACAGATGGCAGCGCAGCAAGATCTCCTTGCCATATTTCCACTTGTTCACCTAAGATAGTTTTAGCTTGTGTAATATCCTGTCCCCAATAGCGAACAGAGTAATGATTTTCTAAAAGATAATTGACTACTTTGTGTCCTACTGGCTCAACTGAACCTAGCACTAAAAATACTTTCATCTTTTCTAGTTGCTGAGTTGAAAATCTCTTTTGAGAGGTCAATAATCGCTTCAAACAGCCAACAAAGGGAATTACTTCAAAATCAATCAAAGTTTTTAAAAAACGCCCTAGCTCCCATTTAACGACTTGTTGTTCTGCCATAAACTTTCATCTTATTTCCAGTTAGCTATAGGTTTCTTCTAGAAACATTATTAAATTATAGCTAAGATTAATGACAATTAAGCGTAAAATTAGTATAGTTAAAAAAAATAGTAAAACATGACGGAGCATCCCCCAAGCCAGAACGAGTCTACATCTGAATGGATAATTGAAGAAGATAAGCATTTACCCCCTAAAAAAGCCGATCCCTCAAAGACTCTCATCATGGTAGAGACAGCTTTTATGTCTAGTACTGCAAGTTTACTCTGGTTAATTGACTATTATTTTCCTCTTGGTCCATTTTTGAGAATTATTTTTCCCCTACCTATAGCTTTACTTTACTTGAGATGTGGAGCTAGAGCAGCTTGGATGTCAGTCATTGTATCTGCTATATTACTATCTATTTTAATGGGTCCGCCTCGCAGTATTGTTTTTATTATTCCTTTTGCCTTGCTCGGAGTACAACTAGGAGCTTGTTGGCGAAGAGGTGCTAGTTGGTTGATTTCCTTGACTCTTGGTACAATAATATATGTCTTAGGTTTTTTCTTTCGGGTTTGGCTTTTCTCAATTATTCTAGGCGAAGATCTCTGGCGCTATGTAATTAATCAAGTTACTGGGTTATTACAGTGGCTTTTCTTGCATTTGGGTATTCTAGCACAGCCCAATACTGTAATGGTTCAAATCTTTGGACTTTTTATGGTCACTCTCTATGGGCTTTTATATTTAATTAGTGTTCATCTAGCTAGTTATTTGATTCTGGAACGGATTAAACAACCGATCCCTAAACCGCCAGCCTGGGTAGAAAATTTAATTCAATCTTAAGTAACTACACTGTAGGGGCGACATAAAGCTTAAAAAGCAGATGCAGTAATGATTGCCGCCCTCTGACCATTGAAGATAATAGGGCAGTTTTTGTGGACGGGAACGTCCCAAAGGGACTAGTCGCCCGTAGTTCCCGTAGGGTAGGGTGGGGATAATGACATTAATAGTACTGCCTTCGCAAGAACAACACTTTCTACCTTAAAAAGATCCAAAGACTTTAGCCATTCTCTACCATGCAAACCTATATAAAAACAACTATGTCTTCTCGTAGAGCGTTCATCTTCTTGGACTCTGCGAGCGACTAGTCCCAAAGGGACGATCCCGTCCACGCACCGCTTCTTAAAGTCTCTATGGACGAAGTCGCCCAGGAACGTGCCAAAGGCACTAGGGTACATTTCTTCGATGCCCATTCTTTGAGAATAAGCTTTAATTGCTTTAGAAAGACTTCCTAAGCTTTTTTAAACAAAGGCATAACTAGAGATAAAGCTTTTGTTTGTTCTTCGATATTACTATTTCCTTTTTTATGTAATAATTCAAAGTATACTGGAATAGCTCTTTTGTAATATAATACACTGATCATTAAGATATTTACGTTAGCCCGTCGTGTCCTATCTATCACCAAATAAACAGGTTTTTCTACAGGAAAATAAGTCTCTATAATTTGTTCGAGAATAGGATGCCATAAGTTCTGTATATTTAATTTTTCTCTCACAGAAAAACCTCTGTAGTTTCTTACGTCTACTTTCAAATTTACAGCAAATCTTAATCTATTAAGCCACAACTTAAAAACCAAAACCCGTGCAGGGATTCGCCACGCCCCCTGGTTTTGTGGCTTATCTGTTCACAAACTGCTGTAATTGGCAGTGGAAACTTATCAGCCAAACTTTCTAATCTAACCCATTGATGAATTTGTAGTAAATCAATTAGGATTTTAAAAATCAAGAATTCTGTTTTAGTAAGATTTGATTGCAGATGAGAATGATAGAATTGTAGCATTAAATATTATTTCGTGAACTTGATAGTTTATTAGTATAAACTAATAGAATATCTTTTTTACTATCAAACTATTATAATCTTTGTTAGGCAATACTTCTAGCTCCCTTGTCGCCCCTACAGCCTTAGCTCCTAAATTTTCATATTTCTGATTAAGTTTATCTAAAAAGAATAAATCCTCTCCTTTAAGGTTAAAAATCAAGGCTTTTGTATTTGCTTTGTAGGGACGTAAAATAGAAGAATTGAAAATGGCATATAGTAAAAACAAGGCATACTAAAGAATCTTGGGATGGTGACTCTCTAGAATTAATATATATACTATTACTTGGTTAGCTTTTTGAGTACACTAGAGATAGTTCTAAATAAAACTAGTCCTATAGTGGCTCCTAAGATGTTAAGAGGTTCGGGAACGTCTGTGGTTATTACATACTGGGAACAGGAGGCGGAGGAGGATTTCCTACTACAGCAAATGTATATTGCTAGGGTGTGGGGAGAGAGTTTGATGGATTGTTCCTAACTTGACCATATTAAATTTAGATGCACAACAGCTTATAATTAATTGTGTTGACTTAATTAAGCATGAAAAGACTTCTTAAAAACCCAGAATTATTGTTATTATTCTTTATTTTATTTCTCTATTTAATTAATCTAGGCAATGTGGCTTTAAGAGATTGGGATGAAGGATACCAGGGAACTGTAGCTAAGGATATGTATAAAACAGGAAATTTGCTATATCCTACCTATTTAGGAGAACCTTTTTTCTTAAAACCTCCTATAGTATTTTGGCTAATAAATATCAGTTATCACCTCGGCGGTGTCAGTGAGTTCACTACTCGTTTACCTTGCGCTTTTTTGAGTGGTTGTGGAGTCTTTTTCTTATATTTATTAGCTAAAGAAATCTTCCCTGAAAGAAGAATCGCTTTCCAGGTAGCCATAGTCTATTTAACTTTACTTCCTGTAGTTAGACATAATAGACTAGCTATGTTAGACGGGATAGCCAATACTTTCTTTATTTTCTCTTTCTGGTCTATTTATAAAGCAAAATTACAACCATATTGGGCGATAGGAGTAGGAATAGGTTTAGGACTAGTTGCCCTAACAAAGGGTATTTTAGTTCTGGCTTTTTTGGTCATTATGATTGTTTTTTTGCTCTGGGATAAACAAGTTAAAATATTCCTTAACCACTTTCTGCCCTTAGGCTTTATCCTTGGGTTTCTCCCTGTTTTTGCTTGGTATTTTCTACAGTATCAGCACTATGGTCAGGCTTTTATTGATGCTCATTTTACCTCACAGTTTGTAGATAGAGTAACCACCACTTTAGAAGGGCATAAAGGACCTTTTTGGTATTATGGCTTAGAGTTAATTAAATATAGTTGCCCTTGGTTATTATTTTTACCTTCAGCCCTAGTTTTTACTAAACAATCATTACCAGAAAGTTGGGCTAAATTAAGCTTAGTTGGTCTTGTCCTCTATCTAACTATGATCTCTTTGATGCAGACTAAGCTACCTTGGTATATTATCCCGTTATACCCTTTCTTGGCCTTATCTATTGGGGGATATTTGAGAAAATTTGAAGAAACTCCCAATAAGAGAGTAAGTAAGATTCTAGTTTTTTTCTTCTATTTACTGAGTATTTTAGTTTCAGTTGGAGCAGTTTACTTACTGGTGAAAGATAGACAAATTTTCTTGATTAGTTTGGCTCTTGTTTTAGCTGTAACTTTTTATATTACCGCTCAAAGATTAAGGAGAAGTGCTGCTCATTCTCTCAGTATTCTAGGTGGAGGAATGTATCTGAGTCTCTGTCTATTTATGTTCTCTTCCTCTTGGGTCTGGGAACTCAAGGAAGCCTTTCCCGTTAAACCAGTAGCTACCCTTATCAGAGAACATACCCCCGTTAACCAAGTAGTTTACACTTCTTTTCTGTATAGCCGTCCTAGTTTAGACTTTTATAGTGAAAGGAAAGTCCTCTCAGTTGACCTTCCTAAGCTAAAAGAGATATCCCAAGATGGTAAAATTAACTATCTTTTATTAGAAGCCTCTGTTTTAAAGCAGTTAAAATTAGATAGAGGTGTAAATTTAGGCACTGCTGAAATCTTTAGTCTCTGGAAAACTGCCCTTAAAAAATGAAAATACCCTCATCTGTTCTCATTATTCTTTCTATTGTAGTTTTGTTTATATTTGGTCTGTTATTAATTAGTAGTTTTCAACAACAACAAATACAAAGCGATCTTGAACTCTACCAAGCTAATTTTGTTCTGCAAGCTTCCGAATATAAATTCAAATATTTTGAACCAGAAAAGGTGAATTATGTACGTGAATCACTTTTTGGTAAAAATCCCTATGAAACCACAGAGAAACAATATCAAGAAGCGATCAAAGAAAATATTAAGTTCAGAGAAACCCTCAAAGAAGATACAGAGAAAAATACTCAAATCATAGTAGCCAAAAAAGAACCAGAAAAAGAGATTCAAGAAAATCTGGAAAATACAGAACGACTTTATCTTAATTTAGGTCTCTTACAGTCTAAAGAAGGAAAGACAAGTGATTCATTGAAGAGTTGGCAGCAAATATTACAGAGTAAAAAATATGGGAAACTAGCCCAAGGTTTAGTAAGTTTAAAGGGAAGTTCTGCAGTAGATGGGCAGGAGTTAGAAAGGGAGATTAAGAAAGATCTCCAAGGATGGTTTCGCTATTCGGGTTTAAATTATCTCTATCAACAACAAAACGAGCAAGAGAAACTAGAGTTACTAGAAGTAGAAGAGCAAAAAAATGCTGGGAATGCTGTAGTTAAACTGTTGTTTATCTCCATATTACCTATCATTGGAATTATTCTCGGAATGTCCATTGCCATTTTTTTTATAGTACAATGGGTGACCAAAGGAAAAGAGGCACTCCTAAGTCCAGCTAATAATTTTACTTGGGAGATACCTTGGACTTGGGAAACAGTTTTACAGGTTTTTGTGGTGGGATTTTTTCTACTTAGTCAAGGGATCGTGTATCTGGTTTTACCTGTAGTTTTACAGCTATTTAATACCAAAGCTTTAGATGATAATTTGCTATTTCAAGCTCTGAAAATTTTCATAATTTATGTTTTGATGTCTGCAGCAGGACTAGGCTTTCTCTATCTATCCATTAAACCCTTTTTCCCTCTAGGCAAAGACTGGTTTAAATTTGATTTAGCTGGGAATTGGTTTTTACAAGGAGTAGGAGGTTATCTCGTGGCTTTACCCTTAGTTGTGGTCATCTCTTTAGTTAATCAACAAATATGGCAAGGACAAGGAGGAAGCAACCCACTCCTATTTCTAGCGATAGAAGCAAATAATGGCTGGGTTGTCTTGATATTTTTTATCACTGCTTGTTTAGCTGCTCCATTTTATGAGGAGATTTTATTTAGGGGTTTTCTGCTGCCTTCTTTAACTGCTTATTTTCCCGCTTGGGGGGCTATTATATTAAGTGGTTTCTTGTTTGCCCTAGCTCATTTAAACCTCTCAGAAGTCTTACCATTGACTACTTTGGGTATTATTTTAGGCTTTGTCTATCAACGCAGTCGTAACCTCTATTCATCGATGCTTTTACATAGTCTTTGGAATACGGGAACCTTATTGAGTCTCTTCTTATTGGCAAGTGGCGGTTAAAACATTATATTCGTACGATAGACACTTTTAATTAAGGTAACGTCTCGGTTAGACAGGTTTTTTTCTGCTGGGTTAGAATTACGATTACGTTGCAGTAAAGCTTTAATTCGCTCGTCCTGTTTACCATGTAGTCCCAATTGACAAAGTGTGTAATTTTTTTCTAATCCAGCAATTAAAGCCTGTTTCCCTTTTTCTGTAATATCATTTGGTAAATTAAGTTTTAATAAATTTGAATTTAGGGGCAAAATTTGAGCGATTATTTCTGCACCTAGATCACCTAAATTATTACCAATTGCCCCTAAAACCTTGGTTGATGGACTATAACCCAAATCTAAATTTGTTAAACTAGGATGTGTCTTAATCCCTTCTATTAAACCCTTACAAACAGTTGGGTTAATGCCGTTACTAGCTAATCCCAATTCCACTAAAGTTTGATTTTGTTGTAAAGCTTTTGCTAATCTCAAAACACCCAGATCACCTAAATGATTGACATTCAGCAACAGGGCTTTAAGTTGGGTATTTTTTATCAGTAACTCAGCTAAAAGTTGGGCATCTTCTTCATCAATTTGATTCCCCCCTAAATATAAGCGTTCAACTGTGCGATTTTCCTGAATTAAAACATCCAGAATAGCCTTAAGTCCAATTTTCCCAAGACTTGTATTGACTAAATCCAGAGTGCGAATCTTCCGATTGTAACGCAACATTTCAGCTAAACAAAGCGCCCCTTCTGTGCCAATTGGGTTACGTTTTAACCATAATCCAGTAACATAAGTATTATTAATTAAAGCTTTAGATAACTCAATAATTCCCTGTTTTTCAATGTGATTACAACCTAAATATATAACTTCTAAGCTCTGGTTGCATTCAATCAGCTTCGCTACTTCAACAGCCCCAACATTACCGATGCCATTTGTACCTAAAAGTAAACTAACAATATTTGTATTGGTAGCTAAGGCTTCGGCAATGGGCTGAAATCCTAAATATCCTAAACCTTGTTTACACAAATCCAATCTTCCATCTGGCATCACTGTACCACGAGGAAAAGTTGTTTGTTCGATCACAGTAACATTAGTTTGCAAATGTGCAATTAAAGGATAAATTTGCGTGAATATATCTGATACTGTTTCTAGGGGATGTTGAACTGGACAATTTATAGTTTCTTTATTCATATTTTGATTTTAATTATTGATTACCAAGAATGGGGAAAATAATCTTTGAGAAATTGTCCGTAAACTGGCTCATTAATATTTTCTATTCCTTGGACAATTGGGTCATAAATTCTGGACATACCATCAATTACATCTAAAGGTGTATAAAAACCTCGATTTTCTTGTAAATAATTTTTTTTAGGATAGGGATTTTCGTCAGTAATCCAACCTGTATCTACACTATTCATATAAATACTATCTTGGACATAATCTGAGGCAGAGGTGCGAGTCATCATATTTAAAGCTGCTTTTGCCATATTGGTATGAGGATGATATATTGTCTTACTTTCGCGGTTAAATTGTCCTTCCATTGCCGAAACATTAATAATAAACCGTCTTTGAAACTTAGATTTCATCATTAAAGATTTTAACTGACTATTTAAGATAAATGGGGCAATATTATTAACTAATTGCACTTCTAACATTTCTAAAGTGCTAACTTCTTCTAATCTTAACAACCAGCTATTTAGAGGTCGTAAATCTAACTGTTGTCCATCTGCATCAAAAATATTGTTAGGAAAATAGGCTTGAGTAGTAGTTAAATTCTGGTCGGATTGAGTTTGAGCTTCTAGTAAAAAATTATCTGATTTTTTGGCTAACAAATGCTGATAGAAAGCTAGAGGACGTTTGATAGTTTGAGCAGCATTATTAATAATAATATCTAAACAAGGTTCTGTATTAAACAGATGCTTAACAAAATCTTCTACCGTAGGAATGTGACGCAAATCTAACCCATATATTTGTAATCTTGAGCTCCAGTTATCAAAATCTGATTCTTGACTAAATCGATGCCGACAATCACAGGGAAAGCGTGTTGTTACTATCACCCGCGCACCATCACGCAGCATTCTTAAAGCTGTTTGATAACCAATTTTAATTCTGCCTCCTGTAACTAAAGCTATTCGGTCACTTAAATTGGTTTTTTGACTGCGTTTTTCATAGTTAAATTGAGCGCATTGAGGACATAATAAATGATAGAAAGAATGAATTTCTGTGTAAGGTTTTTTGCAAATATAACAATTTATTGGTTGATTGATTTGACCTATGATACACTCTGAGTTAGGTTTTTGAATTTGATTTTGCACGATGGCAGCTTGAGATTTTAAATGTTCATCGGCTGCTTTTTTTTGTTGCTGATTTGTTTTTCTGATGCCTTTGCGACCATTTTTATGGATTTTAGCAATTAAAGTTTTAAACCTTGCCTGATGATCTATTAAGCTTGGGTTATCTGATATTTGTTGTAAAACTTGGAGACAAATTTCTAATTTCTCTGGGGGAATGTTCATGCTTGACTAATCAGTAGTTATTTTTCCCGCCTGCTGCGTTACTTGTTTGCGGAGGCTAGGAGGATTTGAACCTCCAACCTAAGCTGTATGAGAACAAAAGCTCTTCCTTTGAGCTATAGTCTCCGCTAGGAAGGGGTGGGACTTGAACCCACAACCTCTTAAATGAAATTTAAGCGTTCTTCCATTGAACTATTACTTCCATATTACAGTATAGCATAGAGCCAATTCCATATGATAATACAAATTATACTATCTAGCACCTTTATTATTTTTTGTCTTAAATAACCTGCTCAATGTAGGTTAACTCCTTCTTTTTTCAGAAAAATCAGGAGGTTCATAGTTTATAATGTGGTGGTTTTTTCCAGTAAACTAATTTAAAACCCATTACTCCCGATAACTTATGGAAAATGACCCATTTCTCTTCACCATCTTCTTTATGACCCTAGGTCCAGTTAAAATCATTGGACCATTTGCCAAATTAACCCAGCAGTTTCCCCTCAAATTTAAGCAAGAAGTGGCAATTAAAGCCATTGTGGTAGCTGCAGGAATGTGTCTCTTTGCTGCTCTTTTAGGGCAGAATTTGATAGCAAAATATAATATAAGTATCCCTGCCTTAGAAATTGGGGCTGGATTAGTACTATTAATCTCTGCCTTGTATACAATATTTCCCACAACTCAGCCTTCTAACTCACCCCCATCTGAGCAAACGGCTCTTCAACTAGCTATTTCACCTGTAGCCTCATCAATTATAGTACCACCAATAGGCGTAGCTGCCATTTTAATTTCTGTCGTGGTTTTTCCTGATGCTGCTGCAGCCAAAGTGACCGTTGTTAAAACATTATTGATCATACTGGTATTAGATTTTTTAGTTATGTACTTTATTGATAAAATTACTAAGATATCTTTGCTAATGCTTGTTCTTCGAGTCCTTGGATCCGTGTTAGTGTTTTTACAGGTCGCTTTGGGTATCCAAGCTTTTTTAGTTGCCTTCAAACTTTTGGGATGGGTTAAACAGGGACTAAATTAACTCCCTGCTACTCAATATTAACTATTCCTGTCTGGTCTAACTGCAATTTCTGGGTGGATGAAGACAACAAAAAACTAGAGAATCTTAAAATTTTAATCCTCTAGCACCTCATATAATTATTCAGTTTTTGATTTCTTAATAGTAAGAACAACTACTCAGCTAACTTCTTTCTTTTACGAATACTAGCTGTTTTTCCTAAGAAAGCAAGACCTGCTATAGAGCCTAAGATAGTTAAGGGTTCGGGTACAGTTGTGAGAGTGAAGCTATCTAGTCCATTTGTCAGATTCCAAGTGTAGGTACCAGGGGTAACACCTAAACCCGTAAGTGTAGTGTTGTCAAAGGTCAATGACCCACTGAGAGCACTACCAGAAGTATAATTGTTTGGAAAGTACAAATCTTGATAATACGCATAGAATGCGAATACATCACCTGTACTGCTGCTTGCGTTTGTAAAACCACCTGTTCCAAATGAGGTAGGTCCAGTAAATGCCTTGACAGATGCGCTAGTAAGGGTGGGCAGACTCGCAAAGAAACCAAGGGCTGGACTGATCTGGATGGTACTTGATTGACTACCATTAAAAGTTAAGCCAGTAGTATTGAGAGAACCTGAGTAATTAAACACCACATTCGCACCTGTTTCTTGGGCGGTAATGAGTACTGATGCAGCTGCCTTTGAAGCAAAAGCACTACTGACTGTGATGCCACTTATGACCAGACTTGATACTAGAGCGATTTTGTTGAAATTCATAAAACCCAGAAGAAATACGGGTTTATTTTCAAGCACTCATGCACAAAAATCTGTATATTTAGATACATTTTAATAATTTGTTACAAGTTGAGTAATTCTCTTCTTTTAATACAATTTACGTACGCTTTTATGCACATAAATTTATGAATATTATTACGACTACTCAAGCACGGGCGCAATTTTTTCGTCTTATTGATGAAACTGCCCAAAATCACCAACCTATACTCATTACAGGAAAGCGAAATAATGCGGTTTTAATTTCTCAAGAAGATTGGGAGGCAATTCGAGAAACCATGTATCTCCTCTCTATCCCAAGGATGAGAGAATCTATCCAAGAGGGAATAACAACTCCTATTGCTGAATGTGAGACAGAGTTAGACTGGTGAATTGGCAATTAATTTATACTAAGCAAGCTAAAAAAGATGGTTGTGTAGTAGTAGGCGCAGTTCTCTAGAAGATAGACTACTTGTTGCGAAGTAACCTCATTGAATGTAAAATGTGGAAATATCTAATGCTTTCAGTGAATATTTATTAAAAATGACAACCCAAACTAATCAAGAAATAAAATGTCCAATCTCAGAGCATAAAATGACTTGGGTGATGACAATGCCAATAGATTGTAAAACAGGAAAACTCACACCTTATAAAGAAATATACAAGTGTGAAGAATCCAACTATGCTATGGTTGTACCTCGTCCCGAAGCTAGTGCAATAAGTAGTTTTTATGACTTAGAACATTACTATACACAAGGCGAAAGCCAATTGAGCAAGGATGAAGAGCAAAAAAGTATTCTTGATAAAATTAGGATGAAAATTGCTTTGCGATTCGATCAAGGCATCGTTCAAGGCAAAGAATTTACTGCTGAATGGGTAAGTCAACTTTTGCCAGACAAAACCACGACAATTTGTGAACTAGGCTGTGGAGGAGGCAAATTATTATTGGATCTCAAAACAAAAGGATATCCTGTTTGTGGAGTTGAACAAGATAGAAAGGCCTTAGTATTTTCAAAAGGTTTAGAAGTTTATCAAGGAACAGCTGAAGAAATTCCGGTAGAAATTGAAAAAAGAACCTTTGATGTAGTGCTAATGAGTCATGTCTTAGAACATTGTTTAGATCCTTTGAAGGTAATGAACAATGTTTATAATCTAGTTAAACCAGGCGGTTATTTTATTTGTGAAGTTCCCAATAATGAAGCTTTAGCATTTCAATGGTCAGGAGTGACTTGGGAGATGTTAGAAGTACCACGCCACTTAAATTTTTTCACATCCTCAAGTCTTAGAGCAATCTGCGAAAAACAAGGTTTTCGGGTTGAAAATATTGACTTTTTATCTTATTTTTGGCAGCTTACCAATGAACGGATCGCCATAGAAGCGAAAATCTATGATCGAATAGTAGAAATGGGCGTTCAGCCAAAACCTTTTCCAGTCAAAAATTCTAAGAGTCGTGCTTGGAAACTTTTATTATCAACACTATTCGCACCACCGGCTAAAAAGTATGAGTCGATCAGGGTGATTTGTCGAAAACCTTAAATTATTTAGAGTCTGCTGCAAAAGCCAAATTCTAGTGGAGAAAGGAAGTAGGTGTAGTGGCTTGCAAACAAGATATTTTCTGGCTCACAATAAATGCAAATGGGCTGGTTTATAGTAGACGATATTCGTCCAATTTAATTCTTAACTATATTTAGTTCGCAATAGCTTGTTGGAGACCTAGCTATGCCTCAATACCGCTTGGTTAAGCCCATATTGTCAATAAAAACACGGCTGAAACCTTTATAACCTCGTAGCGAAAAATGCTCGCACATCCCTTAACCGAAAGGTATTGCCTCAATACCGCTTGGTTAAGCCCATATTGTCAATAAAAACACGGCTGAAACCTTTATAACCTCGTAGCGAAAAATGCTCGCACATCCCTTAACCGAAAGGTATTGCCCTGTATCTGCTATGACTGTTTCCATGTCCATCCAGCATTTTTCTTAATATCTTGCTGCAATATTTCTTCTGACTGATCTGCTAAATTAGAATCGCCAGAAAATAACCCAACAATGGGATCTTTTTCGTGTTGAACACTAGCATTATCTGTTTTTGTTTTTATCGGTTGATAAACTAATATAATTTCTATTTTTTGATCTGCAGGTAGATCATTAAGTTCCAATTGTAATCGACCATCTGAATCTACATGAGAACGCAATTTAATAGTTTGCATTTCATTTTAACCTTTGTGAATTTTATCACCTAATATCTGATTATATCCCACGCTGCCAAAACTAATCTCTGTGTTATATATAAATCATTAATATACTTCCAACCTCTATTTTTTGTCCCGTACCTAGCAAAAAACTAGAGAATCTCAAAAATTTAACCCTCTAGCACCTCATATAATTATTAAGTTTTTTGATTGCCTAATAGTAAGAACAACTACTTAGCTAACTTTTTTCTTTTACGAACACTAGCTGTTTTTCCTAAGAAAGCCAGACCTGCGATAGAACCTAAGATGGTCAATGGTTCGGGAACAATGGCACTTGTTGTCACAGTAATAGTATCTCCATTTGTCAGAGTCCAGACGTAAGTACCAGGAGTAACACCTAAACCAGCAAGTGTAGTACTATCAAAGGTCACTGACCCACTAAGAGCACTCCCAGAAGTATATCCAGATGGTAAAACCACACTTCCACCCGTCGGATTTAAAGAGAAACTATCACCTGTATAGCTGTTTGCATTTGTTTGAGCACCTGTTCCAAATGAGGTAGGTCCAGACAATACGCCGTTTCGAGATCTCAAATATGGGCTGGAAAAGTTGTTCAATACACCTGTTGCCGGAATTATACGATGTTGAGAGTCTGGTAGAGGGAATACATTTAAACCTAAGCCAGTAGTATTGAGAGAACCTGAGTAAGAAAACACCACATTCCCACCTGTTTGTTGGGCGGCAATCAGTACCGCTGCATCTGCTTTTGTAGCAAAAGCACTACTGAGCGCGATGCCACTTACGACCAAACTTGATACTAGAGAGATTTTGTTGAAATAGCCTACCCTTCGGGCGGCTACGCCCATGCGCTGTTTTACGTTCATCATAAAACCCAGAAAAAATACACAGTGAAATCTTACCCCCCCCCGCACTAACGTCTGTATATTTAGATACTTTTTAATGATTTGTTACAATTTGAGTAATTCTCTGCTTTTAAAATCTCTGGATTTCCATTATGCTAGAACTCACTATTCACAATTTCTCATAAATTAGTGTTAAAGTAGGACACCAGCAGAAAAATTATTAGATAGGATAAAGAAGAAGAATAAAAGATTATGTCACACAATACATTAATAAACCACTTAAAACAAAGAGTCAAAGAACCTATAGATCCATCGAGCTTAGGGAAACTCCCCTTTGATTATTCTGCACCTAGCATACTTGAAATAGCACAGCAATTGACCTCAGAAATCAGTGAAGAGGAATGGGAGCAACTTCCCCAAGATTTAGCTGAAACTTATAGACACAATCCACAATAAGTGATTGTATATCTTTTAATATTATGAAAGCAACAAATATAGATAAAACACTTGCTTATGATACACATTTTATTCAAGCAGGATACAGAGCATTAATGAGAGAATATAAAGAGAAGTATAAAAAATGAAACAACAATTCAATTATATTGACAATCAGACCCGCTAGACCTATGGCAACTAGATTGTTATACAGAAAGTTCAGAGATGAATTTAAGCAATAACTACTAACCATAGATTAAAATCAATGCCTACTTGAATAAGTAGAATTTTTTATTAAGATTGATGGCTTACTTGCTGGATGTCCAGTAATAAACGCTACATTGTTAAAATTAAGGCGCTTAGTCTCAATTGCTTTCTTCCCGCCAGCTATTAATTGAGAAAGACTCCTAAATGGAAGTCTAAAGCACCTAGGGCGGGTGTTCATATAAAGGAAAACGACCTTATGGCTCTGGAACCATGCACTGATATCCCTGTCGCCGATGTACCAGTTCTTCAAGAGCGTGGACAGCGAGAAGTATTTTGTGGACTGACGGGAATTGTCTGGTTGCATCGGAAAATGCAAGACGCTTTTTTTCTGGTAGTAGGTTCTCGTACCTGCGCTCATCTGATCCAGTCTGCAGCAGGAGTAATGATCTTTGCTGAGCCACGGTTTGGTACTGCCATTCTGGGAGAACGAGATCTGGCAGGACTGGCGGATGCTAATGAAGAACTAGATCGGGTGGTTGATCAACTCCTAGAAAGAAGACCTGATATCAGTACCCTCTTTTTAGTTGGCTCCTGTCCATCTGAAGTGATTAAACTAGATCTAGCAAAAGCGGCTGAAAGACTGAACCGACGCTTCTTCCCCCAAGTAAGAATACTCAACTACTCTGGCAGTGGAATTGAAACTACCTTTACACAAGGAGAGGATGCCTGTTTAAACTCAATGGTACCCGTACTGCCACAGGGGACTACTGAACAAAGCCTAATGGTAGTCGGTAGCTTGGCTGATGTAGTAGAAGACCAGTTTCAGAAACTCTTTGCTAATTTAGGGATAGGACCGGTTTACTTCTTTCCTCCCCGTAGAGCAGTAAATTTACCTCCCGTTGGCTCTGGGACTCGTATTTTATTAGCACAGCCATTTTTGAGCGAGACAGTCCGGTCTTTAGTGCGACGCGGCGCTACCCTACTACCATCTCCCTATCCCTTCGGTATTGAAGGGACGACCGCTTGGTTAGAGACCGCAGCTAAAGCTTGGAATATTGACAATGACCATTTTCAGAAAGTGATTGAACCAGCAAAAGCTAGAGCCAAAATGGGCTTAGATCGCTATCGTCCTTTCTTGCAAGGAAAAAGGTTGTTTCTCTTCCCCGACTCTCAGCTAGAAATTCCCTTGGCTCGTTTTTTAGCGAGAGAATGTGGGATGGAGTTAGTAGAAGTAGGAACTCCCTACATAGACAAAATGCTGATGAATAATGAAATTGCCCTGTTACCTCCAGGTACTGCTCTCGCTGAGGGGCAGGATGTGGAACGTCAGCTAGATCGTTGTCGCCTAGCTAAACCTGATATGACTATCTGTGGACTAGGACTAGCCAACCCTCTAGAAGCAGAGGGAATGACGACAAAATGGTCAATAGAACTTGTCTTTTCTCCCATACATGGCTATGACCAGGCAGGAGATCTAGCAGAACTGTTCGCTCGCCCCTTAGAAAGACGTAAAAGACTCTCAGTTTAAATCACCCTTACTAACAAGATTAATTATGGAATTAACCCTGTGGACCTACGAAGGACCGCCCCATGTTGGAGCTATGCGTATTGCCACCTCAATGGAAGGCGTACATTATGTGCTTCATGCCCCCCAAGGAGATACCTATGCAGATTTACTCTTTACAATGATTGAGCGCCGCGATCACAGGCCGCCTGTCACCTACACCACCTTTCAAGCGCGTGACCTTGGTGGTGATACTGCAGAGTTAGTAAAGAAATCAGTCAGAGATGCTTACGAAAGGTTCCAACCACAGGCAATGCTAGTAGGAGAAAGCTGTACCGCAGAACTGATCCAAGATCAGCCCGGTTCACTAGCTAAGAGTATGAAGTTACCCATTCCCGTAGTCAGTCTGGAACTACCCGCTTACTCCAAAAAAGAAAACTGGGGCGCTAGTGAAACCCTCTATCATCTAGTGAGAACTTTGTTACTGCCCAAAGTTCCCCCTCCTGGCACTTCTCGTCCCCCCAGAGATCTGGCAGTGCGACCTAAAGCCAACCTACTCGGTCCAACCGCTCTAGGGTTTCGCTGTCGGGATGATATCAGGGAAGTAGTTAAACTACTAGCTAGTATAGGGGTTGACGTGAATGTAGTTGCCCCAATGGGAGCGACTCCAGCCGATATTATGCGTTTACCTGATGCCGACTTTAATATCTGTCTCTATCCTGAAATAGCCCTGACTACCTGTACTTGGCTGAAGAAGAGCTTTGCTCAACCCACAGTAAGGACTGTGCCTATTGGAGTAGGCGCTACAAGAGACTTTATTACGGAAGTGGGACAAGTAGCCGGTATTGATGTGACAGAGTTCTTAGAACGCTCTCAGGCTGAGACTTTTGGTCTCTGGGATAACCACAGAATCACCTCAGCAGCAGAAGCCAGTACCTCACGGTTACCCTGGTATTCACGCTCAGTGGATTCTACCTATTTAACTGGTAAGCGCGTATTTATATTTGGGGATGCTACCCATGCCTTAGCGGCTGCCCGGATCGCTACTCAAGAACTGGGCTTTACCCTAGTAGGCTTAGGAACCTATAGCCGTGAGTTTGCCAAAGAAGTTAGGGAGTATGCTAAGGCACATGGACTAGAAGCAGTGATCAGTGATGACTATTTAGCTGTAGAAGCTAAAGTAGCAGAAGCTGCTCCTGAATTGGTCTTAGGGACACAAATGGAGCGTCACATCGCCAAAAGGCTAGGGATACCCTGTGCAGTGATCTCCTCCCCGATCCATGTACAAGATGTACCCGCTCGCTATTCGCCCCAAATGGGTTGGGAGGGAGCCAATGTCATTTTTGATAGTTGGGTGCATCCCTTGATGATGGGACTAGAGGAACATTTAATCGGGATGTTCCGCGAAGACTTTGAGTTTGGTCAGGGACATATGAGTCATTTACATACTGCTACAGGAGTCAGTAGTCAGGAGACAGGAGACAGGAGACAGGAGGTAGCAACTCCCAGTAGTCAGGAGACAGGAGACAGGAGACAGGAGGTAGCAACTCCCAGTAGTCAGGAGACAGGAGACAGGAGACAGGAGGTAGCAACTGCTGTAAAAACCCCAGTCTGGTCAGCCGATGGAGAAGCAGAATTAAAGAAAGTCCCCTTCTTTGTGCGCCCCAAAGTCAAGCGCAATACCGAAAAATTTGCTGCAGAAAGAGGGATCTACTCAATCTCAGCAGAGACTCTTTATGATGCCAAAGCCCAAATTGGCCGTTAGTATATTACCGTCAAAGTTTTTTTTAATTTCCTAGGAGTTACCAATGGTTGTTTCAACAAATGTACGTCCAACTCTAGCTAAAGGCGAAGATGGAGAAGGTAGTCTGCAAGTTTTCCAAGACCCCAGTATGAATATAGAGGAGGGCGCCTTAGTTATTGCTGTCTATGGTAAAGGAGGCATAGGTAAATCAACTACATCCTCTAACCTCTCAGCCGCTTTCTCTCGATTAGGTAAAAGAGTATTACAAATTGGTTGCGATCCCAAACATGATAGTACTTTTACTCTGACCAAAAAGATGATCCCAACAGTTATCGATATTTTAGAAACTGTTAACTTTCATTCTGAGGAACTAAAGCCAGAAGACTTTGTTTTTGAAGGCTACAATGGCGTAATGTGTATAGAAGCTGGAGGTCCACCTGCAGGTACTGGTTGCGGTGGCTATGTGACAGGACAGACTGTAAAACTGCTTAAGGAACATCACCTACTAGAGGATACTGATGTAGTCATCTTTGATGTCCTTGGGGATGTCGTCTGTGGTGGTTTTGCTGCCCCTCTTCAACACGCCCATTACTGCTTAATTGTCACTGCTAATGATTTTGACTCCATCTTTGCCATGAACCGTATTGTGGCAGCCATTCAGTCTAAGTCTAAGAACTATCGGGTCCGTCTTGGCGGTATCGTAGCTAACAGAAGCGCAGAAACAGACCAAATAGATCGGTTTAACGCTCGTGTAGGCTTAAAAACTTTAGCTCACTTCCGCGATGTAGATGCTATTCGTCGCAGTCGTCTGAAGAAGTGTACCATCTTTGAAATGGAATCGGCTCCCGATGTCGATATCGTACAGCAAGAGTATATTAATTTGGCTAAGTCTCTGCTGGAGAATGTAGAACCTTTAGAAGCAGTGTCAATTAAAGACAGAGAGATTTTTGACCTCTTAGGTTACGACTAAAGGCAGTAGTAGGGGTGCTGGGTATAGCCTTATGAGCTTGATCTTTGCTTCGCAACTTGCTAAGATTATAGTATTGGTGAAAAACCAACGCAACACAAGAGAAAACAGATGACGGACATAAACCTTATCTGGAGACAAAGTTGCCCATGCGAATCATCAGTAAAACTCGGCTAAAAAAATTCTGGACTCAGCATCCCTATGCCCAAACTGGATTAATAAGCTGGTATAAAGTCACTCAACATTGTAATTGGGAAAACTTTAGTGATGTACGTAAAACATACCCGTCTGCTGATCTAGTCAAAAAACTGACTGTTTTCAACATTTGTGGAAACAATTATAGACTTATTACGAAAATACAATTTTCGTACAAACGAGTATTTATTAGAGCGGTTTTGACTCATTCAGAGTATGACGAAGGCAACTGGAAGAATGACCCTTGGTATTCAAACTAAGGATCATCATTAACTTGAAGATAAAAGTAGATTTTATATGAACTCAAGTCATCTTGTTTTCTTTTGTGTTAACTATCGTTTTTATTTATTGAAGTTCTAAATAACTATAAATATATGACCACCATGCAAAAGTATATGCAGCTTCTTGAAAAATTTCCACCTCGTCCTATTAGATCCGAGGAAGAATTTGAAGCAACTCAAAAGGTTATAGATGAACTTCTCGACAAAAATGAACTTACTCAAGAAGAAGAAGACTATTTAGATGTTCTAGTAACACTTATAGAACAATATGAAGATGATTTAGATATTATTCCAGATATCTATGGAGTAGATCTGTTGAAAGTTTTGTTAGAGGAACGAGAATTAAAGCAAAAAGACCTTGTTCCTATTTTTAAAACTGAATCAATTGTCTCTGATATCCTCAATAAAAAACGTCAACTAACAACACGGCATATTAAGGAATTAGCTGATTTCTTTAATTTCTCTCCTGCTGCTTTTTTTAGCCGTACATTAGAAGAATGTGAAACAGGATCTCTATGACAACACCAGCAGATGTCCGTAAAAAATTAGTTGAGGCACTTCAACTAGATCTAGTTGGTTTCACCTCAGAGGATTGCCTATTGCCTATTGCCTATTCCCTGCTAAAACGCCTCTAAGATGCGTTTTAGCTTAAAATATGATTGCTGATTCAAAATCTAATTATTGAGATTTATGTCCTTTCAATTAAAATTTTAAAAATCAATAACAGATGACTAACTTTTCTTGGACTAAACAATGGTATCCAGTAACTCCTATAAGTTATCTAGAACCTTCAGAACCAACACCAATCACTTTAATTGGTAAAAAACTAGTGATTTGGCTAGACAAACATCAAAAATGGATAGCAATGGACGATTCTTGCCCCCATAAAATGGCACAGCTATCACTAGGAAGTATTAATAAAGATACCAATTTAATGTGTAGGCATCATGGTTGGTGTTTTGATGGGGAAGGTAAATGCACAAATATTCCAATGTTGAGTGATAACAAGAGTTTAGAGACAGCTTGTAATAATGTACGATCAAAAGTAACTACATATCCCACTCAAGTACTGCAAGGATTACTTTGGATCTGGCCAGATAATAGTTCTACTGCTTGGGAAGATTGCCTTTTAAAACAACCTGCTTATATCCCCGAAGACAAAATTGATAACTCATCAACTGATTGGTTTATGTCAGAAGTTCCTGTTGGTTATATCGTTTCTGTTGAGAGTAGTTTTGATCCTTCTCATGCTGATTTTTTACACGCAGGAATTGCCGGATTTTCGCCCCTAAAAGCTATACCCATACAACATTTTGAATTATCTGGTGAAATGTCAGCTGAAGAAGGTTTTTCTTTAAAGCATTCTGGTTACAATATTTTCAATAAGGATATGAATGCTACTCGGCAGTTTACTCCTCCCTGTTCTAACAGAACAGTTTATGAGTATTCTAATGGTAAATCTGCTTTGTTTCAGTTGTATTTTGTGCCAACCCAACCAGGTTACTGTAAACATATTGTTAAGTTTGTTATTGACGGACCATCGCCCAAACCAAACTTCTGGTTGGCACTGTTACCAAAATATTTACAAACAGGTTTAAAACACTCTTCCAACTATAAGTTAAGTGACCAAGATTTATCCATGATGCACTCCCAAACGGTTAACGAATCAATAAGGAATAAAACTTGGCAAAAGTCATATTTTATGGCTTCAGTAGCAGACGTTGGCATAGTTACTTTTCGGAAATGGTTAGATGAATTTGCTGGAGGAAAACCGCAATGGCAGGAAGTAACAGAAACCTCTTTTCAAGAATTAAATGATGAACAACTATATGATCGCTGGAATAGACATACAAAGTATTGTCCCAGTTGTCGGCAATCAGTATTTTTCATAGATCAAGTGAACAGTTTTTGCCAAAATTTAACTTTAGTATTGGCAATTTTTGCGTTATTTTTAATAGTAATTAATATGCCTGTAAAAATAGTTTTAATTCCAATTTTATTCGGTATATTCAGTTTAATTGGCTTCTATAAATTAGACCCGATTCGAGAACGTTTCCTGAGCAGTATTCCGAAAAAAGGTTTACCGATAGTTAAATTATATTAGACTAAGTTGAAGTTTCAAATAATTATAAATATAATCTGTACTGCATCTAAATTTAATATGGTCAAGTTAGGAACAATCCATCAAACTATCTCCCACTCGCCCTACCCCCTACCCCCCACCCATAAGTTTCAGCTTATGACCACCATGCAAATAAGCTATAGAAAAACGCTAAAACCAGTTCGGGGCGTAGCTCCGCCCCCCTGGTTTTGTGGCTTATTTGGATGCCAAGTGCTGTAAGATTACTTAAACCTTAATCCAACATCTTTCATTCTTTCAATAGCTTGATAAATTTTCTCTTCAGGTACAGTTAAGGCGATACGGAAAAAGCCTTCGCCTGCGGCACCATAACCATTACCTGGGGGAACGAGAATGCCACATTTTTCTAAGAGGAAAGTGACAAACTCAGTAGAGGTATAACCTTGAGGAACAGGTGCCCAGATATATAGGGTAGCTTTCGGAGCGTCTATTGGCCAGCCTAGTGATTTTAACCCTTCTACAATAAGATTGCGGCGACGACCATAGACAGACATAACTGCTTGAAGTTCACCTTCTGTGGTTTGAAAACCTGCTATAGCCGCCCTTTGAATAGCTTTAAATACTCCAGAATCTACATTAGTCTTAACCTGTCCTAATCCCTTGATTCCTATAGGGTTACCTGCCACAAAACCTACACGCCAGCCTGTCATATTATAAGACTTGGAGAGACTGTGAAATTCTATAGCGATGTCTTTGGCGCCAGGTACTTCTAATATACTAGGTGGTTTATACCCATCATAAGCCATCTCTGAATAAGCATGATCATGACAAAGCAAGATCTGATACTTTTTACAGAAATTGACCATTTTCTCGAAATCTTCTAAAGTAGCAACTCCCCCTGTAGGGTTATTGGGATAGTTGATCCAAAATAATTTAGCTTTCTCGGCTATTTCTACAGGTATAGCATCTAAGTCAGGTAAAAAGCCTTTTTCAGCTAGTAGAGGCATTGTATAGGATTCTCCGCCAGCAAAAATAGTCGAAGTCCTATAAACAGGATAGCCAGGATCAGGAATTAAAGTATAGTCTCCTGGTTCGACGAAAGCTAAAAAAGTATTGTGGATAGCTTCTTTAGACCCTATAGAAGAGACGATCTCGGTATTAGGATCAAGTCCAGTGACCTTGAAACGGCGCTCCATCCACTCTGCTGCCGCTTGACGATATTCTTTAGTTCCTTGATAGGGAGGATAATTATGAGTGGAGGGATCATCGACTGCTTGGTGCATAGCTGTTACAATATGACCTGGTGTTGGTTGATCTGGATCTCCTACACCCATATTGATGATGTCAACCCCTTTGGCAGCTAATTCATCTCTCTTACGGTCTAATTCGGCAAATAGATAGGGTGGAATCTTTTCTAAACGTTTAGCAGGTTGCATGAAGATTTAACGATGATGGATTTTTTTTATACCAACACTACACTTTAGCAAACTCTGTGCCTAACTTTTCATCATTCTCAAACTTCTGGTAACTTTACAGAAGACAATTACTTAGAGCAAATGTAAATCTATTAAGCCACAACTTAAAAACCAAAACCCATGCGGGGAACCCCGCCCCGCCCCCTGGGTAAGCAAGCTTATCTGGTCTCAAACTGCTGTAAATATCAATATTTTTTAATTGCGAAAAAAATCTTAACAGAAATGATCTCTTTTAACGACATGGTAAGGACTCATAAAAGAATAAATCGGGAAAGTAATTTATGACTACTACAATTGGCTGCAACTTTCTACAACTGCTGAGTATTCCTGATTGGAATGAAGGAATGAAAGACCCAACAGCTAGTTCACCCTTTGGTGACACTTTAGTTAAAAGCATACTTCTTCAGAGATTTAGTACAATTGAAAACTTCTCACCAAATGAGTATAGTTATAGTGTGGTAAGGTTGAATACATTTACACCCACAGGAGGAGAGCCATCTGACCTCTTTTCGGACAGCAATCCTCCTGTTTACAATGTCGCCTATCCCCAAAGCGCACGCTCTCAAGAATTGGCTAGTTCTGAAGTATTAGTAACCCCTTTAACTGGCACTGGCGGTCTTGGCTACAACCCAACCCAAATACTCACCGCTTACGGGTTTAGCCAGTTGCCTAGCGCTAATAATGGTGCGGGTCAGACTATTTACATTGTCGATGCCTACGATGACCCATACATCCAAAGTGACTTAACTACCTTTAATAATACATACGGTCTGCAAAGTCCACCAAATTTCAACGTAGTCTATACCCAAGGCTCCACTCAGGTGTCAACAGCACCTTCTTTAGATCCGAGTGGGTACTGGGCAGAAGAAGAATCACTTGATGTGGAATGGTCACACGCCATTGCACCAGGAGCAAACATTGTTCTAGTTGAAGCTGCAAGCAATTCCTTTACAGATTTACTCGGTGGAATACAGTGGGCAACTAACAACGGTGCCCATATCGTCTCTATGAGTTGGGGAGTTAATAGCTTCAGTGACGAGAGTTACTATGACTCCTACCTTAATCAGCCGGGAGTAGCCTTCTTTGCCTCGGCAGGAGACTCAGCCTCAACTGTGTCATACCCTGCCAGTTCTCCCTATGTTGTCTCGGTTGGGGGTACTTCATTAACCCTCAATCCCGACAATACTATAGCTTCCGAGACCGCTTGGTCTAGTGGAGGTGGCGGTGTAGATACCCAAGAAAGCCAACCTGCCTACCAGAGCAACTATGGACTCTCCCTTGGTGGGAGGGGTACTCCTGATGTGTCCTACAATGCCGACCCAATCACTGGGTTTTCCGTGTACGACACTCTGGCTGGGGGTTTTATAGAACTTGGTGGCACAAGCGGAGGCGCCCCCCAATGGGCAGGTTTGACAGCAATAGTAGATCAAGATCGACTAGCTATTGGTGCAAATTACCTCTCTAGTAACACTGCATCAGGAGCTTATACTGATATCCACAGTCTACTCTATTCTGCAGGAGCACAAACTGCCTTATCAGATATCACCTCGGGCAGTAATGGGTACTATGCAGGTCCAGGATATGACCTAGCTACTGGTTTAGGCAGTCCGATCGCCAACTATCTTGTGCCTTATCTCGCTTACGGCATTACGCACGTTTCATCCTAAGTCAATTTATCATTTGGAACAAACTTTTTAGGATCGAAAGGGGCTGTTTTTGGTTTAAGCTAAATTATTCTCATCAGAAAACTAGTAATGTTCTCGAAATTAGCCCTTGCCTCTTCTGTGTTGGCTATCAGTTCCTTTCTGATGGAACCGATTAAAGCCGAAGTACTATCTCAAAATCCGTCTAACAATAATCATCCTGAACTGCCGGTTTTTTCATCAGCTTCTTTGCTATATGGAACTGTCTTTGCTCAACCTTCACAATTCCCTAATGGCTCAGCTTATGCCTCCCAGAATGCGCCATCAGGTGTTTTAGGCAATTATGCCACTGTCTTTGACAATTTCTTCTTGACTACACCAACCACAATAAGAGGTGTCAACTGGCAAGGTGCTTATTTTAATGGAGAGCCAGGGACTATAAATGGATTTACCCTCTCGATTTATAATGACAAGGGTGGGCAGCCAGGAAGCCGGATCTTCAGTCAGTATATTTCTGGTAACGCCAGAGAAACTTTTGTGGGAAATGATGAGGCTAATAATATTGTATACAAGTATACGAATGAATTAACTAATCCATTCTTAGCCCAATCTAATACAACCTACTGGTTATCTATCGTCCCTAACCTTGCCTATCCTCCCCAATGGGGATGGTATGGTGGCACAGGCGGGAATGGCATCTCTTATCAGAACTTTTTTGGGAGTCTTTCTGAAATACATAACGACTTGTCCTTCAGCCTTCTCGGAGAAGCTACTCCTCCTATAACTACTCCTGAACCCCCATTAAATTTAGGAGTGCTTGTTTCTATGGTACTTCAAATAGTAAAAGCCTTTAAGCGAAAACTTTAAACAACACTTGTCCTGTAAGCTAAGGGTTAGAAACTACTTCCTGCTAAGTAATCTTAGGATAGTGATTTAATTTACCTTTTTTTACAAAAAATTAAGTTAAGTTAGTATACTAAGAAATAATAAGAGGAGAGAAAATAACCTTGACAAAAGTTAATAACTACTATATACTAGGTAACAATCCCAATGATCTAAGCTACTAGGAATCTTAGGGGTACTGAGTGTGGGTACCCTAGTTGAGACGGGAATCCAAGGGCAGAATCCAGAACATAGCAAAAATACTAACAAGTTATTGAGGTGCGTTTGAGCTTAATAACACTATTATGTATTGCTGCGATTGTCAATCAAAATAGAACTAAAAAAATGAGGAGATTTGGAAATGAGGAGTATGTTAGTAGATTCACAAGTAGTAACTTTTAAGCCCAAAGGTTACGTAACAGCAGCCAATGTAGAGAGTTTTCATAGTAAATTACATAAAGAAATTAGCCTATCCAACTACGCTGTTTTTCTAGTAGATATGTCAGAAGTGGTTTTTCTGGACAGCGCAGGTCTGATGACCATAGTTAAAGCCTTTAGAGTCGCTAAAGAAACGGGTAAACGGTTTGCCATTTGTGCAATAACAGATCCAGTAAGAATTATTTTTGAGCTAGTTAGATTAGATCAATTCATAGAAATCTATCAAGACTATAGAGAATTTGAAAATAGCCTTTTAACTGCAGCTTAGTTCAAACTTAGAAGCTATAGTAGAGAAAATAGCTTCTATTTAGGAGGTTCCTACCATATCTTCTTCTCCTGACGAACTCATCACAGCCAAGATCCAAAAACCAGCACGTTATCTAGGCAATGAAAAAGGTGCCATCCATAAGGATTGGTCAAGTGCTAAGGTACGCTGGGTCTTAACCTATCCTGAAGTCTATGAGGTAGGCTCATCCAACCTTGGGCATATTATCCTTTACAACGTTCTCAATGCCCAACCTAGGCAACTATGTGATCGGACTTATTTACCAGGAGCAGACTTAATTAAAGTCCTCAAAGAAACTAATAGTCCTCTTTTTGCTCTAGAATCACGTCGTCCCTTACAGGACTTTGACATAATAGGCTTTAGTCTGAGCTATGAATTAGGGGCGACCAATATTCTAGAGATGCTAACTCTAGCTAAGATTCCTCTGACATGGCAAGAAAGAAAAGAGGGAAACTATCCTCTCATTTTTGCAGGAGGGCAGACAGCCACATCTAACCCTGAACCATATTGCGACTTTTTGGACTTTATCGCGTTAGGAGATGGGGAAGAACTATTGCCCGAAATAGGACTAATAGTAGAAGAAGGGAAAAACCTCACTAAAGAAGAATTACTCCTAGATCTAGCCCAAGTCCCTGGCGTTTATGTACCTCGTTTTTACCAAGCTGATAGTCAAGGGACAGTTAGACCCATCCGACCTAATGTACCGGAGAGAATACTGAGAAGGGTGGCAACTCCCATTCCCTACTACTCGATAGGATTAGTACCTTTTATTGAAACAGTGCATGATCGACTGACTATCGAAATAAGGCGCGGCTGCACCAGAGGCTGTCGTTTTTGTCAACCAGGGATGTTGACACGTCCTGCCCAAGATGTAGAACCAGAGCAAGTTATTGAGACCATAGAAAAGGGAATGAGAGCCACAGGATATAATGAGTTCTCCCTACTTTCCTTGAGTTGTTCAGACTATCTCTCACTACCTGCAGTAGGGATGGAAATTAAAAATCGTCTCAAAGAAGAAAATATCACCCTCACTCTACCTAGTCAAAGAGTAGACCGCTTTGATGAGAACATAGCCAAGATCTTAGGTGGTAACCGACAAGGAGGTCTTACCTTCGCTCCCGAAGCAGGGACACAAAGACTGCGAGATGTAGTCAATAAAGGCCTGACTAATGAGGAATTACTAAGAGGGATTAAAACAGCAGTAGAGCAGGGTTGGGATAAAATCAAGCTCTACTTTATGATAGGCTTACCAGGCGAAACAGATGTAGATGTTCTGGGCATAGCAGAGACTGTCCAGTGGTTAAGAAGGGAATGTAGGATAGAAGGGAGAAAGAGACTAGACTTTACTATAACTATCTCCAACTTCACCCCTAAACCACATACCCCTTTTCAATGGCATTCTGTCTCCACCTCAGAATTTAAACGCAAACAAAATTTACTGCGTCAAGCCTTTAAAGAGATGAAGGGAGTTAAAGTTAATTTTACTGATGTCAGAATCTCGGCGATGGAAGAATTTATCGGGCGAGGTGATCGTACAATAGCACCTGTCATTAAGCGGGCTTGGGAACTAGGCGCAGGGATGGATGCTTGGTGGGAAAATACCTCCCAAGCTTATGCAGCTTGGGAACAAGCCATAGAGGAAGCAGAATTAACTTGGAAATACCGTCAAGTGTTGCAAGGAGAATGGAATGTCTTTGAAACAGCAAACCAAACCCTTCTAGATGCTCCCCTACCTTGGGATCATATAAACAGTGGCATCAGTAAAAAATGGCTCCAAGAAGACCTAAAACGGGCTCTAGAGGCTGCTACCTTGCCAGACTGTGCCTTCGATAGTTGCTCACATTGTGGGGTCTGTGGCTTAGATTTTGGGCACAATATAGTCATAGAACCACCACCTATCCCCCCCTTATCTGGAGAATGGCAACCCAACACCGCCAGGATGCAAAGGTTAAGGGTTTGGTTTGGCAAGTTAGGCGATATGTCCCTAGTCAGTCATCTAGATCTAATCCGTCTCTTTGATCGGATCATGCGTCGTGCCTCTCTTCCTATTTCCTTTACAGGCGGTTTTCATCCAGGACCGCGTATTTCTATTGTCAATGCTTTACCTCTAGGCGTTACTAGTAGCGGGGAAATAGTAGACTTTGAATTAACTGAATATATGCCGCTTGAAGAGTTTAAACAGCGTCTAGTCGCTCAGTTACCTCTAGATGATCTGCCCATTTATCGAGTAGAAGAAGTTCCTCTTGATGGCTTATCTGCAGCCCATCTTCTAGAGCGTGCTCAATATCATTTATCTTTGGATAACCCAGAAGATACCACAGAACAAGACTGGTTAAGATGGATAGAAGAAATTCTGAATAAAAAGGAATTTCTCAAAGAAAAGACAACTAAATCAGGTAAAAAAGTAGAGGTAAACTTAAGATATCTACTCTACTCTCTCTCTTTAATAAGTTATCAAGATTCTCAAGTTACTTTATTTTATGAAGGTAGTTGTCGGAATGAGGGTAATTTGCAGAGTAGTCATCTAGTCTGGTTATTAGAAGAAGTTTCTCATAAGTCCCTCTCGTTGAGGAAAATTCACCGAAAAGCTTTAATTTTAGCTCAGGAATAGAACTTCTTCTCTTTGGCTATTAACCTAGCTGCTAGAACTCCACCTAAAAAACCAAAAAGATGCCCCTGCCAAGAGATCCTAGAGTCGGAAGGCAAGACCCCCCAAACGATGCCACCATAGGTGAAGAAAACGAAGATAGAGAGAAGAATAGAAGCTATATTCCGTTGAAAATAACCCCTAAATAGTAGAAACCCTAAATAGCCAAAAATTACTCCACTTGCGCCAATGTGAGTAGTATGAGGATTTCCAACAACCCAGGTTCCTAACCCGCCAACGACCATAGCTATGGCAGTAACAATAAAAAAATCACTGGTCTCCTGCAACATAACAAACCAGCCGAGAATAATAAAAGCAGGGGTGTTAGCAATTAAATGTCCCCAACTACCATGTAAAAAAGGTGCAAATAAGATCCCTCTCAAACCTACTATTGAATGAGGGACAATCCCAAAGCGACTTAAAGACCCTTTAAAGACAAAGACATTTATTATTTGAACGAACCAAAAGAGAGCGGTAAATGATCCAAGGATGATTACTTGATTTTTGATTTCTCTAGCTATAGAATTTTTGCTCATATTGTTTCTTAACAGTAGTTTGAAGATGTTCTAACTTTTCTCGCACTGTACCCTCTTTTAAGAGCGTTTCAGCCTTGTTAAAACCTGCTTGTAAATCTTCACATATTCCTAAACGCCAAAGATAGAAACCCCCGTTAAAAATAGCTGATTCCCTAAGAGGAGAGATATTCCCATTAATAACTGACTGAATTTGTTCAATTGTTGCTGCTACTGATTCTAGGATAACATCTCTCTCTTGAAACCCGTAGTTCTGGGCTGAGATGGTACATCTTTCCAATGAGGGAGTCTTCTTACTCTCTCCTAGTCCTGTAATAGCTGTCCGGCTTAATGATAAATCTATACTACCCTCTAATCCTTTACAGGTTGTGAAGTGTTCGACATTCCTTAAAGGTAAAAGTTCAGATAAAAGTTTTTCAGTGGGTGGATGGACAAAACCAGCTATTATATGTGCCTGTCCTTGATAGGGTGACCAGACTAGTTCGATAGTGGCAAAAGGTGGTCGCTTGCCAATTTCCTCTCGGTAGGGGATGATACTCTGTGCTAGGGGGAAATGCTTAGGTAGATAAACAAGAGTTAATTGGGCCTCTTTTAGGACTTGTTGGGCTTCTAAAAGAGTTAAATTGCTAAAATCCACCCCTAGTCCTTGCCAAATTTCCACCTGTGGTAGTCCATATTTAGTGGGGATAGTATCTCCCCCATGTAAAATAACTGAAATTCCCACACAAGAGAGGATTAAAGCTGTAATAGGTGTGACAGGAACAGTGCGAGAACGTCCATCATAAGGATTACCAAAAACAGCTACTTTCCCTTCAATACTAGCTAACTTACCACCTAGTAAATCATAAGTATCTAACATGCCAGCTAGTTCTTCACAAGTAGGGCGTTTGATGCGATGAGCAATCATAAAAGCTCCTATTTGAGCGGGAGTGGCTACTCCTTCTAGGATCATCTGAGTAGCTAAGGCTGCTTCGGGACGTGTTAAGTTTTTACTAGTATGTGGTCCACTGCCTATTTTTTTTAAGAATTCACGAAATTGTTGACTCATAGATTAGAATTTTTCTTGTAGTACAAGTTCACAAAAATGGGCAATAGGGGGAATTTGTAAACGGTCTCTTGTAGTGACTAGCACTACTTGACGGGTTAAAGTAGTTAGTCCATGAGGTAGTTCTGCTAAAGAACGAACCGCTAGAGAGGGATCATTGAGAGCTTCTATGAGGGCAGTTTTGGGTAAAAGGGCAATTATTTCTCCTTGTCGGACAACTCCTCGAAAGGCATCCAATGTATTTAACTCCATCACTGTTTTGAGGGTAGCATTTTGTTTAGAGAAGCATTCTTGAATCAATCTTTGCATTCCATAACCATCTTTAAAGACCACTTGAGGATATTTAATTACTTCTGACCAGGGAACTATTTCATATTTAGTGAGAGGATGATTAACCGACATCAAGATCTCTATACGTTCTTCATAGAGATGTTGCACAACGAGTTCTGGACTAGTTGTTAAATAACGATTGTGCATCACAATGGCTACATCTACTAAGCCATCTCTTAAGACCTTCAGGGCACGATCACTGCCTAGCGCAGTTACTCTCAATTGTACATCTGGATATTCTTTACAAAAGCGTTGGAGAATTGGTGGCAAATGATAACTACAGACAGAATGAATGGCTGCAACACAAAGTTCTGGTTGCTTGCCCATTTTTAAATCAGTTATTTCTCCTATAATTGTTTGCCATTCTTGGCAAATCTTCTTGGCTTTAGGCAGTAATTTATCACCTGCAACTGTTAGCTTAACTTGGTTAGTGCGATGGAATAGAGGTAAGCCTAAATCTGTCTCTAATGATTGGATCTGCCGAGATATTGTAGATTGAGTCAGGCCACAATGACGTGCTGCCTGTCCAAAATTTTTCGTTTCTGCTACCGCTAAAAAAGCCTCTAATTGCTCAATTCGCATTCTTGCCCTTAATTCTTCTTGCCTCTTCTACTTTTTTGACGTTAACTGATTTTAAATCTCTTTTTAGTAAATATGGATACGGATTTGAGAGCCTGAATTAGAGAAGTCGCTTTTAGAGTGGGCAGTGTGTAGGTTTTAGGGAGTTTGGTCAAAGATTAAGCTATGTCCCTTCTAGTGAGAGTTTTAGTTGGACTTTTTATCTCCTTAGGCAGTGTAGTAATATCTACTAAAGACAGTTCTCTCATATTATAGGTAGTATAGATAGTAGCTTTACTCTTTAAGTCGATATCAATAACAGTCAGGGTTTTATAGGGAGTCAGGGAACCTTGGATCAACTGACGCGGATCTGCGCCAAGTGCTCCAGTATATAAAAGTTCAAGCTTTCCACGTTTAGCTGGATAGTAAGCGTGATCGTGTCCGCTAATATAGGTATGTACATTATGGCTTTCTAATAGTTTGCGGAGTTCTTCAGCCTTAGTCAGATAGTTACCTGCGTTATCACGTCCTTTAGCAATACCATAGAGGGGAAGATGACCGATGACTAGACGCAATTTAGCATTTTTAGCTGCAGGACTAGAAAGGCTTTTTTCTGCCCAAATTAATTGTTCTGGGGGTATAGTGTCACAGGAAGCATCCCAAACTAGGTAAAAGACATCTTTTTGGCTAAAAGTATAGTAGAAGGGAAAGCCTTGACGATCAATAAAGTTGAGACCTGGATCATGTTGTTGCCAATATTGAGCCGCTAAATTACGATCTCTAGCAAAAGATAATTTTCCCCCTATTTGTGACCCTGAAGCATCATGGTTCCCAACCGTGAAACCAAGGGGTATTTTGGCTTGACGGAGTGGTCTTGCAATATGTTGATCAAATGCTTCCCACATTGCTTGTACATTGCTATCAGAGAGAGAATGTTTTTGTCCAGCTATCATATCTCCCCCACAGATAACTAGATCTCCTTGCCAGTCGGGTATCATTTTAATGGCTCGATCCACTTCCATTTCATAGCTGGTGGAGCCATATTGACTATTAAGATCACTGATAACCACTATTCTGACATCTCCTCTTACAGGGGGTTTGTCCAGTCCTTGTGGTGCGGCTGAGATCTTTTGTTTGGATGGTGAGGTAACTTTTAGGCGACCTGTGGGGTTAGGTTTTGGCCAATTTTGCGCTAAAGCTGCTAACCCTAACCCAGAGAACCCTAGTCCTGTGAGAAGAAAAAGACGACGATTAAAACTCATAGAGTAGATTAATTGATAGGTTTCTCCCTTACAACAAATGGTAGTTTATTTAATTAGTAATTGTAATAATTCTAACCATTGAGCTTGTTCTGGAGAGATAGAACTAATTTGACTCCCTATTGCTTCTTTATCTTCAGGTGTAAATATGTGAACAGGTGTTCTGGTTAAGCGATAAAAGTCAGATGTCCAAACCCTCACTTTATTTCCATCTGCTGTTACTAACCACTGACCATCCTGACTCAAAGCTATTACTGTCGGAGGTTCGTCTGGAGTAGTTAGGCTAGCTACATTTTTTATATTACTGAGATCCCAAATAAGAAGGGTTTTATCTAGACTAGCAGAGACCATGAAGTCTCCTTGACCGCTAATAACTAAGCCTGAAATCTTAAGAGTATGGTCTGTTTTAGTGGTGATGCAGTAACCATCTTCTAACTGCCAAACTTTGATTGTCCCATTTTCACTAGTTGTAATAACTCTCTCATTGTCTGGTGTTACGGCAATGCCTACAATCCCTTCTATATGTCCTGATAGGTTTACTTCTATTTTGTCCTGTAAGTATTGAATTTTTACACTTCTATCGGCTGAACCACTCAAGAGTAGTTGATTGTCAGGACTAAAGGTGACTGTGGTAATTGGTGCGCTATGACTTTCAATTGTTCTCAGTAATTGTCCTTCAGGTATCCGCCAGATTTTGACGGTTTTATCTTGACTCCCAGTTGCTAGGTATTTATTATTGGTACTAAAACAGAGATCATTAATTTTACCAGTATGTCCTTCCTCTGATAGCATTTCTTTGCCGTCAGCTACTTTATACAACAGTACCTTATAATAGGGATTAGTAGTAGCTAGAAGTTTACCATCGTTACTGAGAGCAAAGATTGTATCTGTTCTCAGTAATGTAATCGCTTTTCTAATATTTTTGAGAGGCCAAATCTTAACAGTTTTGTCTTGACTGGCGCTAACTAGTGTAAGACTGTCTGAGGTGAAACTGAGTTGGGTAATGCTACTTTTATGTTTAGTGAGGGTAGTTACAATTTCTCCTGTAGCTATTTTCCAGATGCGAATACTATTGTCGTCACTCCCTGAAGCTATTAAGGTATTGTCTGGACTGATCGCTAGCGCAGTGATCTTCTCTGTATGTCCTTCTAGAATATTCTGACAACTTGGCATAACTGTCAGATCAACCTGTACTTCGATACATTGTTTCGCTAATTTGATGGCTTTAGTCAGTTTCTTTTTATCTGCTGTTTCCCATGGGATTGATTCTAGAGTGAGTAAAAATTGACGACTCCAGTTAAGAGGGGCAATTTGGGTATAATACCAAATATGTTCTGCAGCCTTTTCTGCTATGAGAAAATCTAGTAACCACTTCCATTCTTGATCATTCAAATTCCGTAGATGGGAATTCGTACTGGTACCTGTTACTATATCAAGCAAGGCAATTTGTTTACTTTTGCTTATTTTCTGACGTATTCTTTCTTTTGTTAGATAATTGGATTCTCCATAAATCTGTTCTAAAATTTCACGTTGCGGATCTATTTTGAGATATTCTTCCCATTGGTCTGTTAGGAAGTAAAACAGGGCTTGTTTACTCTCTGTTTCTGGTAAATAATTAGCAACGTTCATAACTTTTTTAGCTATGGGATCGTCTTTTTCAATTACTGCATCAGCGAGCCTTTCTTTCGCTCTAGTTTCTGTTAAATTATGTAAAATTTTTTGGGCTTCTTGTCTAATTATTGGGTCTTGATCATCATAGTATTTTAATAATGCTTCTAAAATTTCCTGCTCATTAAGCGGAATTAAGTCAAGGCGTTTGATTTTTAAAGCTGTTAATACTTTCATTTCTGCGGACTCGTTTGAGAAATAACCTGCTTGCAGAATTATTTGTTCATAGACGGTTTCACGTTTTTTCGCCCATTGGCTACAGATATATTCTATAGTTTCTCTATTTTGTAAGGACACTGCACATTGACGCGCACCGGTGGCTATTTCTGGATCGAGATCCTCAAAAGCTTCGAGGAGGGGTTTGACTACCTGAGAGGGAGCTTTAATAATTTTTCTATGTTGCCCTATCTTTAAAGCTGTTAATACCCTGATCCTAGCAGGAGCGACAGCCACCCATTCTTGTTGTTTCATCAATTCTGCTAGTTTTGGGTTACGTGTTCTTTCCCAAACCCCGCAGATGGCATCAACCTCAGCCGAATTAGTTTTTTTATCTAGACTCCGCAGAACTTTTAAAGCTATTGCTTGAACATTACGATCTTCACTTCTAAAGTAAGCCTCTGCTAAAATTTGTCTGGATTCAGTCGAACCTTCTTTGGCTAGTGCTGTGGCGGATCTCTGCCTGATACAACTGCCAATAATCGGTGTCCTACTATAAAGATTGGCCTCTAGCTTACTCAATTCTGAAGATTGCATGAGATTTGAAGGGTAAGTCTTCTAATAACAACCACATTATATCTTTAATTCTGCAAAAATGATAGGTTTTTTATTTTTGCTAGAGGTCTACTGAGCACCGCAGTATTTACCTCTAGACCATATAAGCTACAAAACCAGGGGGATCAAGAGAGCCCCGCACAGGTTTTGGTTTTTAAGTTGTGGTGTAACGAGATTTACATTTGCTGTATAACGGCGACGAGAGTGTTCATTACAGTTGCTTAACAATCATTCGTTTTCTATTAATAGTTGTTGCAATTATGGAATTACTATTTGGCGCAACTTACAATAAAGGTATAGGGAAAACCTAGATAGATAATAGCTCAAAAAGAGGAAAGAAGATTGATTATGAATATTCTTAATAGTTTTCAAAACTTAATGAAGTCAATCACCGAAGGCTTTGCTCGTATTTTCAAGGCCACTGATGATGATTATCCCAAGGTTGGGGTTCATCCCTATGAAGGGGAACCCAAGAAAACCAAATGATTAGATAAGGCAGAATATTAGGATGAATGAGGCAATTAATTTAATATTGCCTCATCTATTCTTTTGGGGAGTCCTTTTCCCAATCAGGACAAGATTCATCGGTTGTCCAACCATAGGGGTGCATTCCACAGATCAGGATCTGTTGTCCATACATACGTCCGTGATAATGTGTACAACCAACACAAGCAGGGTAATTTTCTAATGAAGGTTCTACTTTAGGATTGAGAAAATCATTAATAAATTCTGGATTATCTTGTGGAACAATGCTAGCATCGACAAATTCGAAAAATTCTTGCCAGAAAGATTCTAGGTCATGGATGAAAATCTCTTGAAATTGTTGGGCTACTTCTTCCACACTTTCGGACAATTCTTCCAAAAAAGTGCCAGCTTCTCTAGTCAGGTTCTCAACAACAGCTATAAGTTCTTTTTGCCAGTCTTCCATATTAAAGATCGAAATAATATTACTGCTTGTTTAAGTTACGCAGTTCTTCCTGTAATGATTGTACTCTTTTTTTGAGCGCTTCGACCTCTTTATCTTCATCATCTATAACAATTTCGATCTGACGGGGTTCTTTGTTTTGATTGGAAACAGGTGAATCTACAGAGCCCGTTGAAGGTTGTTGGGCATTTTTGACAATCTCATCGACAAAACGTCTGGCTTCATCCACATTCATTTCCCCACGTTTAACCATCTCATCAGCTAATTTCTGAGATTGTTGGCGCAATTCTTGTAGGGCTGTAACGGCTCTCTGTGTGGCAAAATTAGCTACGCCAACGCCTAAATAAATAGCCTTTTGCATCAATTCCCCTAGCCCTAATTTCTTCTGATCACTCATAACAATATTCTATCTATCCTTTTACTTTTAGGATAACATATTCATTATTAGGGGTTTTTTGAAACTGAGCTTGGAGTGCCCACTTAGTCAGAGAACTGAAGATTGTGATTGGACAAAGACCGTTGGTGACTTAGCTGAGATAGTTAGCGGCGGTCAAATCTCATCCCCACTTTATTTATTTTATAGTATAAATGTTTGGCAAAAATAAGGTTTTTCTCAATATAAGCTAAAGGGCTCTTACAGCAATTTGAGACCAGATAAGCTTGCTTAACCAGGGGGCGGGGCGGGGTTCCCCGCATGGGTTTTGGTTTTTAGGTTGTGGCTTAATAGATTAAAATTTGCTTTAGATGCGTTTTAGCAGGTGTTAGGGGTTAGGTGTTAGGGCTGAGCGGGAGGATTGAAGAGTAGGCAACTTAAATCGTCATTAGCTTAGGTATAATTTACACTCAAAATAATGTTATTTTTAAGGTTAACTGAGAGCTGTAAAAAGCTCCTTGTAAAACCATTCTGGTTGATTTTTACACTTTTTACAATTGTGGCTATCTTGGAGTTTGCCACACCACCTGATTATGTATTTGGCTATCTGTATATAGGTCCAATCCTCTTAATAAATGCCCATTTTGGGAGAAAGGCAACCCTGCAAGCAACAGTGATTGCCTGTATTTTAACCCTGCTTAATATCTGGTTTCCTAGTCAGGAAATGGTGAGAACTTCTACAGTTGCTAGTAGAATAATAGCTGTTTTAGCCTTGTTTGTTACGGAATTTCTGAGCAATCGCAATCGGATCTATCAACAAGTATTATTACAACAAGAGGCTAAATTACAAGCACAAGAACAATTAGCCAGTCTGCGGGAAAATTTTGCCTCTACCCTCACGCATGATCTGAAAACGCCCCTCTTAGGAGCTATTGAAACATTAAAAATTATTGAACAGGGGAATTTATCTGTAATGTTACAAAAAACAATAATAGCAACAATTATAAGGAGTCATCAAACCAGTTTACAGATGGTGGAGACACTATTAGATGTCTATCGCATTGACAGTGAAGGCTTAAAACTGGAGTTAGCTCCTGTTAATTTGGTTAAAATTGGGGAAGATGTGGCTATAACTTTGATGGGATTAGCATCAAGTCGGCGCATCCATATTTCATTTAATTGTGATAACTCTGAGTTTCGTCAGTTCCTTTGGGTCAATGGGGACACTTTTCAACTGCAGAGGGTATTTGCTAATCTGTTAACTAATGCCATTAATCATTCACCGAGGGGGAGCAAAATAGAGATAGTTTGGGAACCTGGTTCCTCTTATCATGTTACTAAAGTAATTGATAATGGAGCGGGAATTACGCCTGAAGAATTACCCTATCTGTTTGAACGGTTTTATCAGGGACATAGCAATCGTCAAGCTAAAGGGTCTGGACTAGGACTATACTTGACTCGTCAAATTATTGAAGCACATCAGGGTACAATTTGGGCAGATAATCGACAGCCCAATGGTGCAATCTTTGCGTTTCGTCTGCCTGCTCTCTCTGTTCAATCGTCTTTGTAAGTGCTAAAAGGCTAATTGCACTATATAATACTAGCTTATGTTACCAAGTCCTTTAAAAATTCTCATAGCAGAAGATGATGAACTGTTCCGACTCGGCTTAAGGATGCGTTTGGAACAAGAACCTGGCTTTAGTGTGGTTGCGGAAGCAGAAGATGGGGAAACAGCAGTACAATTAGCCAAACAGTTCCCCCTCGACCTTATTCTTTTAGATATTGGACTTCCGGGCATAGGTGGTATTGAAGCCTGTCGTCAACTCAAACAAGATCACAATAATCTAGCAATTCTTGTCTTGACTTCACATACTCAGTCCTCACTAGTATATCGTCTGATTGAAGCGGGAGCACAGGGTTACTGTCTGAAAGGTATTGCGGCTGAAACCCTAATTTTAGCGATTCGTTCTGTAGCCTCAGGTGCTTCTTGGTGGGATTCCAAAGCAACTACGGAGATTAGGGCAGCTTTTGAAACCAAGACCATCAATATAGACCAAGACATAGGCTCTCCTGAACCTAACCCCCTTACTTTGCGTGAACAAGAAATTCTCAGCCTCATTTCCCTTGGGAAAAGTAATCAAGAAATCGCTACCCTGCTGTATATCACGTCTGGTACTGTTAGAGTTCATGTTCATACAATATTGAGTAAGTTAAATGTTACTGACCGCGCTCAAGCAGCCGCTTTAGCAAGACAAAAAAAGTTTATTTTTCCACCATAGAGCAAGAAAATGTACAATCCATCCAGTTCTTCATCAGAGCAAAAATCTTCTCGTCCTGCCCGTAGTGGAAAACATAAAATCTTTATTGGAATGTCTCCTGGGGTCGGCAAAACTTACAAAATGCTCGAAGAAGGGCACAACCTAAGACAAGAAGGAATAGATGTCGTTATTGGATTGCTGGAAACTCATAATCGTAAGGAAACAACCGAAAAGTCACTGGGCTTAGAAATAATTCCACGTAAAGAAATTTCTTGGTCTGGAATAACCTTAACTGAAATGGATACAGATGCCATTATCGCTCGTCAACCTAGTCTTGTTTTAATAGATGAGTTGGCTCATACTAATATGCCTGGTTCGGAGCGAGAAAAACGCTATCAAGATGTCGAATTTATCTTAGCAAAAGGGATTGATGTCTTTTCAACTGTCAATATTCAGCATTTGGAAAGCTTGAATGACTTAGTAGCTAAAATTACTGGTGTTGTAGTCAGAGAGAGAATTCCTAATCATCTCCTTGATGAAGCAGATGAGGTTGTGGTTGTCGATGTCACCCCTGAAACCCTAGAGGAACGCCTAAAAGATGGGAAAATTTACGCCCCAGAAAAAATCGATCAATCGCTGCGGAATTTCTTTCAACGTCGTCATCTTATTGCTTTAAGGGAACTAGCTCTGCGCGAAATTGCTGATAGCGTAGAAGAGGACGCATTTACTGAAGGAACAAACCCTTCTAGTCCCGCCCCTTTTTGTAATATACGTGAACGAGTTCTCGTCTGCGTCTCTACTTACCCAAATTCATTACAGTTAATTCGACGTGGTGCGCGTCTTTCTAACTATATGCACGCCCCCCTCTATGGTGTATTTGTAGATGACCCTGATCGCTTTTTGACCAAGGAAGAAGCTCTACATATTGAAACCTGTAAAAGGTTACTAACAGAATTTAATGGAGAATTCATTCGTTGTACAGATCACAATAAGGCCAAAGCTATCGCTGAAGTGGCTCAAAAATACCATATTACTCAAATTGTTATTGGGGAAAGTCAGCAGTCCCGTTGGAAGATTCTCTTAAAAGGCTCTTTCACTCAACAAATTTTAAAATCTCTCAAAGATATCGATATACATATCATCGCCACTGGGAAAAAAACTTAGCACTCAAAGCTAGAGAGTGCTAAAGTAAAATTAAAGAGAAAATTAACCTATCATATTGCTATGGCAAAAATAATTGTCTTCAAAGAACAATCAAGAAGAGCACTGGAAAAAGGGATAGACAGCTTAGCTAATGCTGTAAAAATCACATTGGGTCCCAAAGGCAGAAACGTTCTGATAGAAAAAAAATATGGCATTCCACAGATCATTAACGATGGAGTAAGCGTAGCCAAAGAAATTGAGCTCGAAAACCCGCTAGAAAACCTAGGTGCTAGACTGATCCAAGAAGTGGCCTCTAAAACCAAAGACGTAGCAGGAGACGGCACCACAACAGCCACCGTTATGGCTCAAGCAATGATTCACGAAGGGTTAAAAAACGTTACAGCAGGGACTAACCCAGTCTCCCTCAAAAGAGGCATAGAAAAAGTGACCCACTTCCTAGTTGAGCAAATTTCCACTATTGCCAAACCTGTAGCAGGAGAGGCTATAGAACAGGTAGCTAGAGTTTCTTCAGGCGGTTCTGTAGAAATAGGCAAAATGATTGCTGAAGCGATGGAGAAAGTGACGACAGATGGCGTTATTACTGTAGAAGAATCAAAATCTACCACTACAGAATTAGAAGTAGTAGAAGGGATGCAGATAGACAGAGGCTATGTCTCACCCTACTTTATCACTAACCAAGAAAGACAAATAGTAGAGTATGACAACGTCTTAATTCTTCTCACAGATAAGAAAATATCTAGTATCAGCGATATACTGACTATTTTAGAACAAGTAGCCAAATTAGGTCGTCCTCTCCTAATCATCGCCGAAAATATTGAAGGGGAAGCTTTGGCGACTCTAGTTGTCAACAAAGCCAGAGGGGTACTGAATGTCGTAGCCATTAAAGCTCCTAGTTTTGGTGCCCGCCGCAAAGAAGTACTGGAAGACATTGCTGTTTTAACTGGCGGTAGTCTGATTTCAGAAGACCTGGGATTGGGCTTAGATGCAGTTACAGTAGATATGTTAGGAAAAGCCGATAAAATCACTGTAGACAAGGACAATACTACTATTGTCGCAGGTGGGCAGCATAAAGGAGACATTGACAAAAGAGTTCTACAACTTCGTAAGCAACTAAAAGAAACCGATTCTGAGTATGATACAGAAAAACTGCAAGAGCGCATAGCTAAATTAGCAGGTGGAGTAGCTGTGATCAAAGTTGGCGCAGCCACAGAAACAGAAATGCAAGACCGCAAACTACGCATTATAGACGCTCTCAACGCAACTAAAGCAGCAGTAGCAGAAGGAGTTATCCCAGGTGGGGGTAAAACTCTGATTTATCTAGCTAGTAAAGCAACTGAATTCAAAAATAGCTTGAAAGATGAAGAAGAAAAAATAGGTGCTCAAATAGTTATCAAAGCTTTAGAAGCTCCGCTATATCATATTAGTCATAATGCAGGACAAGAAGGTTCTGTAGTTGTGGAAAAAGTCCGCGCAGGCGATTTTAATTTTGGTTACAATGCTTTGACCGATAAGTACGAAGATTTGGTTAGTGCTGGTATTCTAGATCCAGCTAAGGTCGTTCGTTCTGCCATACAAAATGCGGCTTCTATTGCTGGTATGGTCTTGACTACTGAAGCCCTCATAGTAGAAAAACCCGTTAAAGCAGCCCCTGCAGGACCTGGAGATGGTGGCATGGGCGGCATGGGCGGCATGGGCGGCATGGGCGGCATGGGCGGCATGGGCGGCATGGGTATGATGTAGTAATTCAGAGCTAAAACGCACTAAAAATGCGTTTTACAGCCGTTTGTAAACAGATAAGCCACAAAACCAGGGGGCGGGGCTACCCTACGGGCTGCCTACGTCAACGCCCCTCATGGGTTTTGGTTTTTACAGCAATTTGAGACCAGATAAGCTTGCTTAACCAGGGGGCTCTCTCGAAGTTCCCCGCATGGGTTTTGGTTTTAAAGTTGTGGCGTAACGAGATTTACATTTGCTGTAGCTTAATAACTATTAAAATTAATAATTAAAGAAAACAGTAAAGTTAAGAGACTTACAATAACAACTAAATAAATCACTAATTTAGGACGAAAAACATTAAAAAGTAAGCCTAAGCTGATTAAATTAACAGAACCAAAGAAAAGGAAAGCAAAGCGAGAACCTTCTAGAAGATTACTACTTAAAGAAGCCACCACATCAGTGCTCATCCAAGAATCAAGGGAAAAAACACCTGATAATAACATCATACCCACGGTCTGAAACAAAGGATCTTGTAAAGGAGAAATGATTTGAGATTCTGGGGGTAGAAAGAGAATTACTAGGGCTGTAATTGTACAAGTTAGGACTAAAATAGAGACTAATTCCCGAATTTCCGAGATTGTATTCTCCAAAAATAGAGGGAAATTCTTGTAAAAAAATCTTTCTTTAATAGGATATTGGTAGCTCAAATCTTCCAAGTCTTCTAGAGGTTCTATTTCTTCAGGCTCAGGTAAGGGAATCTGAGTAATTAAGGGAGAAGTAACTAAACTATTTTTAGTGTTGGCATGACTCCACAAGAAGCCGATAAGAACTCCCATTAACCAGCCACAAAAGAGCCTAATAAATATTAATTGAGGTTGATTAGACCAAACTTGCCAAGATAGCCAGATAGTTACTAGATTGAAGCATGGACCTGCCACTAGAAAACTCCAAGCTACTCCAAAAGATACTCCTTGTAGCACAAGACGACGAGTCAAAGGAATTATTCCATACTGTCCTACAGGGAGAATTAATCCTAGACTACTCCCGACTATCGCACCTAATAAACGATGAGAAGGAAATTTAGCCGCTATCTTTAGTGAATTATCCCAAACTAATAAGGTGCTAGAAAGAAGAATACCTAGTAGTAGTGAAGGAAGAGACTGTAGGAGAAGGCTAAAAAAGATAGTAAGACCAAGTTGAAATAATTCCATAAACATTTTTGCTGCGGCTCAAGATCAGCTTAGCACTTCCACACAATCTTGTATCCTAATGTTAAGGATTATCGAGGCTTAGAAGTATGGACATTCAATTATTGATTTTAGATCTCGATGGAACTATTGTTGGTAGATCTAATCAAATCAATCAAACTGTTAAAGATACCATTAAACAGGTACAAAATAAAGGTATTCAAGTAGTCATAGCTACAGGACGTATGTATCAAAGCGCTAAAATGTACCATGAATATCTCGATTTAAAAACTCCTATTATTGCTTATAATGGCGCTTGGATGCAGAATCCTAGCACAGGGGAAGTTTTTAAATATCTACCTGTTTCTCCCGATATTGCTAAGGAATTAATAGATTACTATGAACAGTCTCACCTACTGACACAAGTTGATGTGCATTTTTACCATGATGATCAACTCTATGTTCGTCAAGTAACCTCGGAAACGGCTCTCTATGCTCAACGGTCTAGTATAGTACCAAAAAGTGTAGGCGATTTGAGAAGCCTAGCTGACTTCAGTCCGACTAAAGTCTTAGCTTTTTCCTCAGATGCTAAATTAATGCAGAAAACAACGCAAGAACTGCAACAATTATTCCCTAGAGAGAGAGTATATATTATTCAGTCGGATACAACTTTGATTGAAGCCAACCATCCTCAAGCGACTAAAGGTCAAACAACACGTTATTTAGCTGAAGAGATCTTGGGGTTATCTTCTAGTCAAGTTATGGCTATTGGGGATAATTTTAATGATTTAGACCTGCTGCAATATGCAGGAATGGGGGTGGCTATGGGCAATGCACATTCTACTGTTCAGGGGGTTGCTCAATGGGTAGCGCCTACAGTTGAAGAAGATGGGGCTGCTGTTGCTATCCGTCAATTCTTACTATAAACACAGAAAGAGAACCGACGACTGGCCGTGTTTCGTCTCGGTTCTCTTTTCTGGTTCACTCCTCACACTTAACTCAGTTTAACTAATTATTTTCTCTTTGTCAAGTCTTTGCTCTTTCTGGCTTAATTTTCTTTCAGACAATGGATAATAGCTTTTTCTAAAGCCTCTATAGCCTGATTAATTTCACCTTCTGAAACGATCAGAGGCGGCACAAAGCGCAGTACTTTTGGACCTGCTGGGGCAATTAATAAGCCTTCAGCCATAGCGGCCTTCAGAATGTCTAGAGCATTTAAACTATGGTCAGCTTGGATTTCTAAACCATCGATTAAACCCCAGCCACGCACTTCAGTAAACAGGTCAGGATATTTCTGCACTAATCCATGCAGTAATTCTCTGAGTTGTTTTCCTCTGGCTTGGACATTTTCCAGTAGGTTATTTTCTTCTATGGTCTTCAGAACAGTGGTTCCAATTGCACAGGCAAAGGGATTACCGCCAAAAGTTGAGGCATGATTGCCTGGTTCAAAGACATCACAGAATTTTTTGCAAATCATTGCGCCGATAGGAATACCTCCTGCCAGTCCTTTTGCACTAGTAAAAATATCAGGCTCCACGCCCAGTTGTTCATATCCCCAGAGGGTTCCTGTGCGTCCTACCCCTACCTGCACCTCATCAAAAACCAATAAGATGTTATTGTCGTCACAAATTTGACGGATACGTTGGAAATATTCTCGCTCTCCTGGACGTACACCTCCTTCTCCTTGTAGAGGTTCTAGCATAATAGCTGCTACCCGAGAGTTTCCTTCATCGAGATCAGTAATAGCATCCTCAACTGCCTTAACATCGTTATAGGTTACATAGGCAAAGCCAGGGACGAGGGGATCAAAATGTTTTTGATATTTAGGTTGTCCTGTCGCTGTCACTGTCGCTAGAGTACGTCCATGAAAACTGGCTTTAGCGGTTAGAATAATTGGTTTTTCCAAAAACTCTAACACTGTATGGGCATATTTACGCACAAGTTTAATAGCAGCTTCATTAGCTTCCGCGCCTGAATTACAAAAGAACACACGATCGCCACAGGAATGGTCTACAATCCATTTAGCTAGTTGACCTTGTTCAGGGATATAGTAAAAATTTGAGACATGGTGGAGCTTGCTAATTTGGTCAGTAACTGCTTGAATCATAGCAGGATGGGCATGGCCTAATGTACAGGTAGCAATTCCTGCGACAAAGTCTAGATACTTTTTGCCTTCAGTATCCCAGAGATAGCAGCCTTCCCCGCGTTCTATCGCCACGGGAAAGCGTCCATAAGTATTCATTACATAATGATTAAATTCTTCTACCTCAAATTTAGCGAGGGGTTCTTTTAATAATGTTTCTGGACTCACAATTTTCTCCTAAGCTGGCTAGATTATTAAATTCATAGCAGAATTTTGGGAAAAATTCTGTTCAATAGACTTCAACAGGACTATTTGTTAATGTTTAGATTCAGAAGTAGCAATAAAAGATCACTAAAACCGTATAAGCGACAACCTAAAAAAGAGCGATATAGACAACTACAACAACAGTTAGTCAGTGGGATTATCGCCCTAATTGGCTTATTTGTGATTGGTACTGTTTGGTATCGTGTAGTTGAAAAATGGACATGGTTAGATGCAGCCTACATGACGATGAATATTCTTGCTACAGTTGGTATTGGAGAAATCTATCCACTTAGTCAGATCTCGCGTCTTTTTACTCTTTTTCTTATTCTAACGGGTGTAATTGTAATTGGTTACATTGTTAACCGCTTTACGGAAGCACTTATTCAAGGCTATTTTCAAGATGGTATTCGACAAAGACAGGAGAAGTATTTGCTAGAAATATTGGATCAACATTATATCCTCTGTGGTTTTGGTCGCACTGGGCATCAAATTGCTTTAGAGTTTGAAGCTGAAGGGGTGCCTTTTGTTTTAATAGAGTCTGAACCTCATCAATTAGAAGCAGCTAAGGAATTGGGCTATACAGTCATTCTAGGTGATGCTACTCTAGATGAAACTCTCATTAAAGCTCAAATACAGAGGTCTGTTTGTCTGGTGAGTGCGCTTTCTTCTGATGCTGATAACCTCTATACTGTTCTTTCTGCTAAAACTTTAAATCCTAAAATTCGGGCTATTGCTAGAGCTAGTACTGAAGAGGCTGTCAAAAAATTAAGCCGTGCAGGTGCTGATGCTGTTGTCTCTCCTTATATTACAGGTGGACGACGTTTAGCTGCTGCTGCCTTACGTCCTCAAGTTATGGACTTTGTCGATGGAATTCTCTCATCAGGAGACAATTCTGTTTACATGGAAGAATTTATGATAGATCCTGTGAGTTGTCCTTATCTCAATAAAAGTTTAAAACAAACAAAATTACGCTCTCTCTCGGGTGCTTTAGTAGTAGCTATTCGTCGTCAAAATGGGGAATTAATAGTCAGTCCAACGGCTGAAACTTTTTTACTGGCTTTTGATATTTTAATCTGTATAGGAACGGCTGAACAGTTGCGCCATCTCAATCAAATTTTAGCTCCCATTAACCCTAAGTTTACTCAGCTACCTTAAATAAGGTTAAAATAATAATTCCTACCACTACTTGACCTATACATAATGCACAAAATACCTGTTACTGTAATCACTGGCTTTTTAGGCGCTGGAAAAACTACCTTAATTCGTCATCTTCTTCAAAATAAGCAAGGACTGAAAATAGCTGTTTTAGTTAATGAATTTGGGGAGGTAGGTATCGATGGCGAACTGCTAAAATCCTGTCAAGTCTGTGATGAAGAAGAGACTCCCATAAATCCTATCGTTGAACTGACTAACGGCTGTCTCTGTTGTACAGTGCAAGAAGAATTTTTTCCGACTATGCAAGTGCTTTTAGAAAGAAGAAATACTCTTGATGCGATAGTTATAGAAACTTCAGGACTGGCTTTACCCAAACCTTTAATACAAGCTTTTCGCTGGCCAGAAATTCGCAATGGTGCCACAGTAGATGGGGTAATAACAGTAGTTGATGCTGAAGCTGTGGGAAGTGGTAAATTAGTTGGGGATCTGATTGCTTTAGAAAGTCAAAGAAAAGCTGATCCTAATTTAGAACATGAAACTCCCCTAGAAGAATTATTTGAAGATCAATTAGCTTGTGCTGACCTTGTTTTACTGACGAAAACTGACCTTATAGATAGTCAAACTCAGCAGAGAGTAACTGACTGGTTAAAAGCAGAATTACGTCCTGGCGTCAAAATACTACCTATTACAGATGGTGAAGTTGACTCGCAAATTTTATTAGGTTTTAATGCGGCTGTAGAGGAAAATTTAGAGAGTCGTCCTAGTCACCATGATAGTGAAGAAGAACACGAACATGATGAGCAAATAAACAGTGTACAATGGACCTCACAAAAAGACCAAAATGTCGAAAGCTTAATTAAGCAATTAAAAGCACTTGTGGCTGAATATGAGATATATCGTATTAAAGGTTTTGTCAAAGTTGCCGAAAAACCTATGCGTCTAGTCTTACAAGGAGTAGGAGAACGTTTTGAGACTTTCTATGATCGTCTCTGGAGAGTAGATGAACCTCAAGAAACTAGATTAGTTTTCATTGGACGAGAGTTACTAGAAGAGAAAATCAAGGCTATTTTACAGTAAATATAACCTATATAATTTATATTTACTATAAATTAAACAATCAAAAGTTCATCTGCTGTTAAGTCTTCTAAATCAGGAAAAATTTTTGATTTAATCTTCGCATCTAGAGGCTGAATATTCTCCTGACTTGCATCATCTTTCTTGAGAAAATTAGTAATTTTATAGTATTGTTCTTCTGGCTCTAAAGAATAAATAGATACACTCAACTCATTGAGATCAATTAACCAATATTCTAGGAGTCCAGCCTGCTGATATTGATTAATTTTTTTTATCTTACTCAAGCCTTTTTCCACCACATCAACTAGCAAAACCTGAGAACCATCTTTATGTTTAACACAGAGATCATGTTCTTCTGCTTTTTTAGAGGCAGTTATTTTTTGATAATCATATTTATGTTTTACTCTTTCTCGCTCCAGAATAACCTTTAAAAAATCTATAGGAGTTTTCGGAACCAGAAAAACAGTTAACAGACTAGGAATAGCGAATAAGCAGACAATCCAGAAAAAAGTACTATAACCAACAGCTTGCTCCAGATAGCCACTGACAATACCAGGTACCATCATTCCTAAGGCCATAATTCCCGTTGAAATAGCATAATAAGAGGTTTTATATTTCCCTGAAGAAACCCTCATTAAATAAATCATAAAAGCTGTTAAACCTAGTCCATAACCAAATTGTTCTAAAGAAACCAATAGACAGACTAAAAGAGTAGAATGAGGTTGAACAACAGCCATATACAGATAAAAAATATGAGGAATATTGAGGGTTAATGCCATTGGTAAAAGACTTTTTTTTAAGCCATATTTGGCAATAATCAAGCCACCTAAAATCCCCCCAATAATCAGGGAGAGTAAGCCAAAAGTTCCATAAACTAATCCTACTTCTTGGGTAGAAAGTTCTAGTCCTCCAGCACTAATTTTATCCAATAAAAATGGATTGTTTAATTTAAGCAATAGTGCTTCCCCAAACCTATACATTAAAATAAAGGCAATAATCGCACTTAAATGAGGCTTGCGAAAATAAGAAGCAAAAATCTCTAAGAGTTGGTTTTTCTCATGTGTTAGAATTATTGCCACTTTATCTTCTTTTTTAGGTCTAGGTAAAAGCAGCCAATGATAAACAGAAAGTGACAGAAAAATTAAAGCGGCTAATCCTAAAGGGAGCGCCCAACTTAAAGGAGTATTCTTCAAGTTTGTTTCTAATATGCCTGCCCAAAAAACTAGAAAACCAGAGCCAAAAATTAAAGCTACTCGATAAAAAATAGGACGAATACCTGCAAAAATATCTTGATTTTCTTTATTTAAAACCTCTAAATAAAAACCATCTATGGCTGTATCTTGAGTAGCTGAAATAAAAGCACTGCCCATAAAAATAATTAAAGAAACAAAGAAGAAATTAGGAAAAAATAGAGAGATTGCAGCTAAACTGAGACAAACTGCCATTATTAATTGAGTAAAAATAATCCATTTTTTTGTAGTTAAATATAATTCAATTAAGGGAGACCACAGCATTTTAATTACCCAAGGTAAATAGAGAAGACTTGTCCAAAGGGCAATTTGTCCATTCTCTATCCCCATCTTCTTGTACATAATTACTGAAACAGAATTGATCAGAATATAGGGTAATCCTTGGGCAAAATAAAGACTAGGAATAAAATACCAAGGTTTGACATTTTCAGTAGACATGTTTAAATTTTTTGTCGTAAATATTCTCGAAACGCCCTTAAAGCTGAACTCCTCCCACTAGAACGAGCTTGTTCCAGATATTGAGGAATTATAGTAAGAATCGGTAAATTGGGAAAAGTTGGACTGACACTAGATTTAAAATACTTTCCTTCAGACAGTATATAAATGGTTAAACAACGCTTTTCTAAGCGCCAAAGTTCCCGAACACCTAACGCTTCATAGGTATCAAGTTGAGTTTTCGAGGTGAGATCAATCTCAATAGCCAGATCTGGCGGAGGAGCGACACTTAAGTCAAGGCGATCACAGCCAATCATTAACTTATGGTTTTCAATATAAAAAGACACATCTGGTTCGACACCTCGTTCTAGATCCTGTCGTTTTAAAGTTGTTGAACCAAATGACTCACAGTCTATCCCCAATTCTTCCAAGAGAATCTTCACCAAATCCCCTATAATTTCTTTAGTTATTTCATGTTCAGGTGATGGAGTCATAAGTTTAAGTGTACGATGGCTATAAGCCACCCGCGAACTGCGATGTTCTCCTAATTCTTTAAGAATTGCTTCAAATTGTTGCCAAGAAACCTCCCGCAGGACAAACTGTTGCCCTGGGAGGAAGTCAATTTGTCTCAGTTTAAGTGTTACCATAGCTTCTTTTTCGTTGTTTTATTGTCCTTAGAGACCCTGATTATAATACACTTTGCCCCTTAACTGATGTATTTTTAATTACTCCATTCTTTGCGTAAATCGTTTATGATATAGACTCTAACCATCCAGATATGGCGTAACAAAGTTAAACCTTACACCATATGTGTGGGTTAATCTTATTTATTTACTAGTACAAAAGGAGTTCAAAACCCAAATACATATGCAGCCTATTCTATCAAAGACCACTTTAAATACCCCAAATGAATCAGTACATAGAAACAGTTTGCTATCTACTAAAAAACCAGAAATACAAGTCATAAAGAGAGATGGGAGTTGGGCAGATCTCAATATTTCCAGCATCAGATCTGTTGTTGAATGGGCTTGCAATGGGCTAGAAGCGAACCCACTAGCATTAGAAGCAGGCTTAACAACTCGTTTAAAACAAGGCATTACCACAAGAGAAATTCAAGAGAACCTGATCAATTGTGCCTTACAGATGTGTAGTTTGGAAGAACCAGACTGGCGTTATGTAGCAGGGCGACTGCATATCTGGAGTCTTTGGAAAGACATAGAAGTCAGTCGAGGCTATGTCTATGGTAAATATCCTCAAACCGTAAAAACTCTAGTCCAAGCAGGTCAGTACGATACAAGGATCTTGCTTTATACAGAGGCAGAATTAACCGAAGCCCAGACCTGGATTAAGCCAGACTGGGACAAAGACTATGATTATGCAGGTGCCGTGCTTTTAACCCGTCGCTACCTGTTAAACGATGAATTACCACAAGAAGCCTTCCTAACCTGTTCCCTTCTCTTAGCTTCTGTAGAAAAGCCTGAAGTGCGCCTCCGCGTAGCAAAAAGTTTTTATCAATCTATAGCCACAAGGAAAATCTCTCTAGCTACCCCGATTCTAGCTAACTTGAGAGTCCCCAATGGTTCCCTCACCAGTTGTTTTATTTTAGGTGTTGATGATAATTTAGAGAGTATTTTTACCGAAATTACCAACACAGCCCGGATCTCCAAAAATGGTGGAGGAGTGGGCATTAATGTCAGTAGAATTAGAGCGACAGGTAGTTGGGTGATGGGTAAACCCAACGCATCAGGCGGCATCATCCCCTGGATTAAGTTACTTAATGATACAGCAATCGCCGTCAATCAAGGAGGTCGCCGCGCTGGCGCTGTCACAGTAAGTGTGGATATCTGGCATTTAGATGTACCTGAATTCCTAGAAATGCAGACTGAAAATGGGGATCAACGCCGCAAGGCTTATGATATATTCCCCCAGTTGGTTCTCCCTGATGAGTTTATGCGCCGCGTCATAGCTAAAGAAGACTGGACTTTGGTAGATCCCTATGAAGTGAGAACTAAACTAGGCATTGAACTAGCCGAATTATGGGGCGACAAGTTTACCCAGACTTATTCGGTAATTGAATCTAAGTTAGGTCAAGAGATTACCCTTTATAAAAGGATAAATGCACGCGAATTGTTTAAAACTATTATGCGTTCACAGCTAGAAACAGGTATGCCCTATCTAGCCTTCAAGGATACAATTAATAGAGCTAATCCTAATCAGCATCAAGGCTATATTCCAGGCGTCAACCTATGTACAGAAAGTTTTAGTAACGTTACCCCTGGAAAAGAAGCACATTGTTGTAACTTAGTCAGCCTCAATTTAGCCAATATTCAGGATGAAGAAATTCCCGCTATTTCCGCTATAGCTGTCAGAATTTTAGACAACACCATAGATATTACCCATCCCCCCTTTGCGGCAGCTCAAGAACATAACAACCAATATCGTACTATTGGAGTAGGGGCTATGGGACTAGCCGACTGGTTAGCTAAACGTCACCTAAACTATGCACATTTGACAGAAATAAGCAATCTTTTTGAAGAAATTGCCTATTGGTGTACAAATACTTCTCAGGAGCTTGCCCAAGAAAGAGGCGCTTATCAAGCTTTTCCTGGATCTACTTGGAGTCAAGGACTACTAATTAATGCCCAGCCAGTTTCTTGGTTTTTACAGCACTCTAGATCCCCTCAACGCTGGATAAAATTAGCAGAAGATATCCAAAAAAATGGTATTAGAAACTCTCATATTACAGCTATCGCTCCCAATACTTCCTCCTCTTTAGTCCAAGGCTGTAGCGCCAGTGTTCTGCCCGTTTATAGCCGTTTCTTCTATGATAAATGGGCGAAAGGATCTGTACCTATTGCACCTCCTTTTATTCGCGACTGCTTCTGGTTTTATCCAGAGAATAAAAATCTAGAGCAGAAGAAAGTTGTTAAGGCGGTCGCCACCATGCAAAAATGGATTGATACTGGGATCTCTATGGAATTGTTATTCAATTTAAATAAAGGGGTCTATCAAACAGAAAATCTCACAAGTGCTATCAATGCTAAAGATATCTTTGAAACCCTAGTTATGGCTTGGAAAGAAGGTTGTAAGGCAATTTATTATGTCAGAACTGTCCAAAAAGACGACTTCAAAGATAATGAAGAAAATTGCAGTTCCTGTGCAAACTAGCTAAAATGCTGCTAAACTATTCTAGAGAAGGAGTAGTTTTTAAAATCAATTCATTATGATAGCAGAAAAAATGTACATAAACCCCATCTTTAACCCAGATGGGGATGATAGTCTTGAGAATCGTTCGATTTGGTACGGAAACCCAACTAACCTGATGCAACTTAACGATGTTCGCTATAGTTGGGCAGTGAGTCTCTATCAACAAATGCGCGAGAATTTCTGGATTCCGCAGCGCCTAGATATTACTCAAGATGTCACAGATTATGTAAATTTAACCCAAGCTGAACGGAGAGCCTATGAGGGGATTTTGTCTTATTTGACCTTTTTAGATTCTCTCCAAACTTGCAATATTCCTCATATTAAAAATAGCATTACAGCCCCCGAAGTGAGCCTCTGTTTAGCCGAACAAATCTCCCAAGAGGGAATGCACAATCAAAGCTATCAATATATCATAGAAACAATAATTCCCCCTGAGAGAAGGAATTATGTCTATGAATTTTGGCGCAGCGATTCTATCTTAAAAGAACGCTGTGAATATATTGCTAAACTCTATCAGAAATATCTAGATAAACCAACAGATGAAAATTACTTTATCTCTCTTTTCGCTGACTATATGTTAGAGGGAATATATTTTTATAACGGGTTTATTTATTTCTATAACTTAGCTTCTCGAATGCTAATGCCAGGTTCTGCAGATATCTTTAAAATGATTAACCGAGATGAATTAAGCCACGTTAGGTTATATCAAAAATTGATACCTGAAGCTATGACCATTTTTCCCCATTCTCTAGAACAAATCTATGAAATGTTTGACACAACAGTAAAATATGAATGTCAATGGACAAATCATATCATCGGTAATGAGATTTTAGGTATTACTGAATCTAGCACCGAAAAATACACTAAATATCTAGCTAATATGCGTCTTAAAGCTATAGGTTTAGAAGAACTTTATCCTGAAGAAAAATACCATAAAAGTCCCTATACTCATCTAGAAAGATTCGGCGATACTAAAAAAGAAGGCAGTACAAAAGCTAACTTTTTTGAAGCCAGTGTCACTAGTTATGTCATGTCATCCGGGGTTAGTGGTTGGGACGAAATATGACGGAGAATAGCTGAGATTATTTTAGCTTAGGGTTAGGGGAGTAGGGAGTAGGAATAAATCACTACTCCCATCACTTCATGGCAGTGGACTGAGGCAATTAAAATAGAAGAGTAAACTTGGTTTGAGCGGAGTGTTTTATATGGTTTCATCAGAATTAATCTCAACATTGAGAGAACTGAGTCGTTCAGACAAGTTATATATCATGCAGATTTTAATAAAGGAACTAGCTCAACAAGAAATGGATCTAATTAAACCTGACCAGGCTTACCCCGTGTGGTCACCTTATGATGCAGTTGAGGCAGCAGATACGATGTTACAAGTACTACAGGCTGCCAAAGCTCAAGACCGTGCGTAACTCTGAACGGTATACTTTTGTACCTAGTGATACGGCATTAGGCGAAGCCAGTTTACGCCCTCCCTTGTGGGTGCCCAAGGGTAGGGGGTGAGTCCCCCCCCTTTATAACCCACATTCCGTAAGGCTCAATATAGTACTTTTCAAAAAAAGCAGTTTGAATAGTATTTTGAATAGTATTTTCTTGAATGTGTAAGTATAAATACTTAAAATATTTTTTAGTTAATATAGAATACGGAACAAAAAAATTAAGAGAGATAAAAAATCAGTAGCCAGTCGATGATAATAAAAGTAAAATAATTAAACCACTAAATAAAAGAAAGAAAATGATAAATTCTCCTTCAGAAATTCAAATTCAAAGCATTAATCATTTAGGAATAATAGCAGGAATTATAGATGACTTGGGAATTGAGGAAATTATTAATGAAGAAATAGGAGTAGAACTTGGAGAAAAAGTAACAAGTGGGCAAATAGTAAAAGCAATTATTTTAAATGGATTAGGATTTATTTCCAAGC
>Ga0209085_1000069_pt1 | contig 70657 bp, 69 predicted proteins | sample C_131016_EF_Meta_FD_187310 | JGI IMG/M metagenome (GOLD analysis project Ga0209085, IMG submission 187310) | Freshwater microbial communities from Lake Croche, Canada to study carbon cycling - C_131016_EF_MetaG (SPAdes) (version 2) | ecosystem: Environmental > Aquatic > Freshwater > Lake... | reverse complement strand
ACTCGGGATGGGCCACCCGAATGGAAAGATGGGTTTGAGGTGCGGGCGGTGGCCGCAACCAGCGATCGAGGGATTTAGCCCCAAAATCCAAAGCAAAAAATAGGAGGCCACCAACGAGGAAGGTCAGGCTGCGACGTCCCACGGCAACTCTTATCGACCGCATGCTCATAGAGAGACTTGAGCCAGCGAAAGACTAAAAACGACGGTACTCAAAACTCAGCATTTCCGGTTTCTGGAGGATGAGGATTAGGCCGATCAGTAGGATGGCGACAGCAAGGAACCATAGCAGAGCCTTGGCCCGGGACTTTATGGCCGGGGGCAAGGGATCGGAGCTCATCTTGATAATTTAGGGCCGGAATTGGGATAAGTCAGGGATTTTAGCATTTCGGACTTTTGCAGAAGTGTTGTGGCCACTTTGCGGTGCCCGGCCGCGTTCCAATGGCAATCGTCTTGCAGGTAGTAGGTGGCCACGGTCTCTGGTCCAGCCCCAACGCCGACGAATTCGGGAAAAAGATCGAGGAAAGAAATTCCCTGATCTGCACACCACGGGCGCCAGATCTTCACCACGCTGGCATCCCGATCCCCTCGCAGGACGTGGAAGGGATACGGATACACCACCAACGTGAGGGGAATTCCTCGAGCCCGAAGAAATCGGGACAGATCCCCGATGGATCGCTTGAGCTTTTCGACACCGTCTGTGATCACGGGACGCTCCGGTCCGTCATATTCTTCCCACTGCAGCATCCAAACAGGAGGAGCCTGATTGGTGAACAAGCCTCTTTTGCCCAACTCCTTGCGGGTGGCTTTGCGAAGCCAAAGTTTAAGATTCCGGCTGACCGCCCCCAAAACCACAAAGTTAGGTTCAATCCAATTTTCGGAAATCTCCGACCACTCCTCGACTCGGGTCCCCCAGCCAGCTTGGGAGGCAAACGGGCCATAGGGGATGAGTCGGGCCCGGCCTTGGTCATCCTCCTCGTAGAACAACTCGTCCTTCAAATCAGACATATCCAGGAAAAGAAATACTTGGTCGAAATGCAGGCCGACTTTTTCGATCAGGTAGCGAATTTTGATTCTGGAAAGGATCGGGGTGTAGGAGTTGCAGCCGGCGTTGAGAACCTCAATTCCCATTGGGGCAAGGGCTTTCTCCAACTGCCCGGCAAACGTGTCCTCCCAAGGAACTCCCACACCGTCTGTAAAGGAATCCCCGATCAGCAGGATGCGCGGATGATCGCTGGTCAAAGACACGTCCCGGATTCTTGAATCCCGAAAACCCAGGGAGTTGCTGAAATAGGGTGCCTCATACCGACCATAGCGATCTTTCCAAGCACAGTTGGGGCGAATCCCATGATCAAACACAGGGTCAGCCACTCGCCCTCCAGGTTTGTTTTCAAATTTCAAATAAATCCGCCGAACCGAAAAATCAACACCCAGACAGACGACAAGAGCCAAACCCAGGCTCAAAACTTGGTACAGCCGCCACCGCTTGGATCGCTGTTTCAAAAAACCTTTTTTAAAAAAGGGTGTAGATGAAGGGTGCAGCCCCAGTCCCCCCTGCCAGAAGCAACGCCCCCATCAGAAGAAATGCCAACAGAATCGGAAGGAGCCACCACTTCTTGTTTTCTTTCAGGAAAATCCAGAATTCCTGAAAGAACCCACCTCCAGCCTCGGCGGCCTGTTCCTCGAATTTTTTGAATTCTTCGGACTGCATCAACTTTGGCGAAGATAACTACCGGGGCCGTTTTTGCCAACCGGAGTTTTCCATAGGGTGTTTCCTGAGGAGGTCTTGAGCTGCAACGGATCGTGACCAGTCATCCTCAAAATCAGACCCACTGGCGAGACAATTCCGTAATACATCAATCCCAAAAGCAGATGGGAAACCACCCACCCGATCGGGTAGGTTAGCAGGATCAGTCCCACGAAAATCGGCCGGATGAGCGGAGGAAAGACCAATCCGAAGAGAGAAATGACGCCTGCAATGGCCCAACCGATCTCGACCTCATGCCAATGACCACTCTTTCGTGCAATTGACCATCCCACCAAGGCACAGAAAGCCGGGAACCAGATTCCGGCAAATTGCCGCAACTGCTTTCGTTCGGGATTCCACTGAATCGCAATCATAGTTTAATCTAACTCAAATCCTTTAAGATATTCCGCCCGAGCTGTGCCGCTGGCAGCAGCGTTCTCCTCCTTCAGGAGAAGAAAATTGCCGATTACCAGTGCATCCATATCCGTATTAAGAAAACACCGGTAGGCCTCTTCAGCGGAGCAGACAATCGGTTCTCCCCGGACATTGAAGCTCGTATTGATAATCACTGAGGAGCCTGTCTTTCGTTCAAATGCCTCCAAAAGTTTCCGATATCGTGTCCCCAACCCCACGGTCTGCATGCGAGCCGAATAATCTACATGGGTGATCGCTGGCAGGCTGGACCTCTTCTCCTTGACCCGATCCAAGCCCATTTTCCCGTTGGCAGTCACCTTTTCCCTGTGTTTTTCCAAAACGGGAGCAACCACCAGCATGTAGGGACTGCGGTGTTTTCGGTCGATTTGAAACCAGTCCGATGCCCTCTCCTCCAACACCGAGGGTGCAAAAGGACGGAACGACTCCCGAAACTTGATCTTCACGTTCATTTGCGTCTGCATCTTTTCGCTTCTGGCATCCCCCAAGATGCTCCTGCCCCCCAGAGCTCGCGGTCCGAACTCCATTTTTCCATTCACCCATCCCACCACCTTCTCGGAAGCAATCAGACCCGCCACCTCGTCGCATAGCCCGTTCTCATCGGGGATATGGCGGAAATTCGCCCCCTCTTTCTTCAGAAAAGCTCGGGTGGTTTGATCCTCTGGCTCAGGTCCCAAATATGATCCATGCATGGAATCTTCCGCTTTTGCCGTTCGAGGTTTTTCCAGAAGTTGGTGCCAGACAAAAAGTGCCGCCCCCAGAGCGCCTCCGGCATCTCCTGAGGCTGGTTGGATCCAAAGATCCTCAAAGGGCCCCTCACGCATCAGTTTACCATTGCCCACACAGTTGAGTGCCACGCCTCCAGCCAGACAAAGATGTTTCATTCCAGTCAGTTGATGCGCATGCCGCGCCATCTTGAGCATGATCTCCTCCGTTACCACTTGAATCGAGGCGGCCAGATCCATTTCCCGCTTTCCGATCGGGGACTCCTTCTTTCGAGGCGGGCCTCCGAACAGGGAGTCGAATTTTTTTGACGTCATAGTCAGTCCGCCCGCGTAATTAAAGAAGGTCTGATCCATCCAGATCGAGCCATCGTCAAAAATCCGCACAAGATTCTTTCGGATCAAATCGGCATAGACTGGCTCACCGTACGGTGCCAAACCCATCAGTTTATATTCGCCGGAATTGACCCTGAAGCCGCAGAAGTAGGTGAAGGCCGAATAAAGAAGGCCCAGAGAATGAGGAAAGTGAAGCTCCTTGAGCAATTCAATCCGATTCCCCCGCCCCACCCCGATGCTGGCCGTGGCCCACTCTCCCACCCCATCCATCGTCAGAATGGCCGCCTCCTGAAACGGTGACGGAAAAAAGGCGCTGGCCGCGTGAGACTCATGATGGCTGGGATACACGAACGCCTTGGTGTAGCCGGGGAGCTTTTCCCGCATCCGCTTCGCCATAAATAATTTGTCTTTCAACCAGACTGGCACAGACCTGAGAAATGATGGAAATCCGGCAGGTGCCAGTGCGAGATAGGTCTCCAGCAATCGGTCAAATTTCCGAAGTGGCTTTTCGTAGAAAGCGACGTAGTCCAACGCTCCAGTCCTAATCCCAGCCTCCTGCAAACAGAATTCCACTGCTTCGGAGGGAAAGGCCTCATCATGCTTTTTGCGGCTAAAACGTTCTTCCTGTGCCGCGGCCACGATCTGGCCGTCCACCACCAGGGCTGCGGCGGAGTCATGATAAAATGCAGAAATACCAAGAATTCTCATCCTGCCCGATTCAGAAATTGCGTTTGAAAGATGTTCATCACAGCCAAGCGGTCAGCATACGTCTCATATTCTGTTCCCTGCACATGGCAAGACTTGAATGTCTTCAGGATGTCCCTTAATTCCTGCTCCGTCCGATACACCCGCCCATGCTTTCCCAGCATATCCAGGTGGGCCCGCTCCCGGGAGAAACCGAAGGTGATGACCGGCTTGCCCAAGACGGCAAACTCACCCACCGCCAATCCAAACGTCTCTCCGTGCAGGCGGGCATGCAACATGGCGTCGCAAGTCGCTAAAAATCTACCCTTCGCCGCCGCATCCGTGGTGGGAGGTAGATAGTGGATGTTTTTCAATCCCTTGGTTCCCGGAATTTGTTGCGTGTTCAAAAATACAAAGTGGTCCGATGGATTTCTTTGTGCGTGCCTTGCCACCGCCCGATGCACAAAGGAGATGTTGAAGGTATCCGCCCCCCCGTGCCGCCCGAAAACCTTCGCCTCCGTCGGAATTCCCAACTCCAAACGCAGGCTCTCCTTAGATTCATATTTTCGCACAAGATGCGGAACAAAGTGATCGGATCTTCCAGTCATGACCCGGGCAAGCCATGGCGAGACATAGCGATACCGGTCCCCGAAAAACTCAGAATGGGGAAAAATGGCGTGAATCCCGATGGGGCATGATACACGGGGGAGCGGATGAGGTGATCCCGGCGAAATTTCGTAAAAGAAATCTGCCCCATAATTGCAAACCTCCCGACCAAGATCCTCCAAGGTTTCATACATCACCACCGGCAACCCCCTTGTTAAAACGGGCCACTGACCGAGATAGGGGAGAGCACGGCTCTGTCGCACAAACAGTCTACTTTCGTTTCCTAAAAGATCCTGATTCATTTCCGCATAATCCACCATCGCAGCAAACGCTCCTCGAATAGATACGTTGGGATTGTGAAAAGCCACCTTCATAGGCTCTGGTAGTACTCCCGGTTATGATGAACCCACCGTAGCCGGTACCCTTCCCGCCGCGCTCGCCTCCACCAAACTGGCCGTTCGGTAGGATTCCAAATCACGAGCCAGGCCGGACGGATCAGTCCCTGACGGATCGCCTGCCAGCATCTCGAGGTTTGCCGGGAACAAAACGAGGTCACCAGCCATGGCTTCTCAGGCAACTCCACGCGCCGCCAATTCAGCAGACGGCTTTTGCTCACTCTAGCAGCGGGTCTTTGGCGAACGGTGTCATGGATGGAAAACCGCCGGTGCTCCCATAAAAAACTTCGAATCCCTTTCCCTTGCATCTCAAGCCATGTGCTCAGTGATCCAATCAGACCATCGCCGATGGCTAACTCTACCAGTACCGCTTGGGGGGGGACGACTAGGCCGTGACGCTGGAGAAAGGCCATCCAATCCTCCATAGTGCGCCCCGCCTCTTCCGCCCCGCATCTCCGCTCAAATCCTTTCCTCCTTTGGCGATGGGAATTTCGGGATCCCCCCCAAGCTTTGCGGTAAAACCATCCACGCAATCGGCGGAGTATCGGCATCAGGACACATGGGAGCTCAAAAGGTCTCATCGCTTTTCTTGGTAGGTGGCCTTAAATATCCCCCGAGATGGCGATCTTTTCGAGAGCTTTTACCCTGCCCTATGAGTGGCTTCGCAACTCTGGGGGAAAACGTTCTTTCCCTTCCTGTATACGGAATCGAGGCATCCTATTCATTCATATTCCCAAAAATGCCGGAACTTCCATTTCCCACGCACTCTACGGCCTCGAAGTCGGCCACCACCCGATCTCTTGGTATCGGGAACGCTTCCCCCATACCATGAGCCAGTTGCCATCCTTTGCCATCATCCGCGATCCCGTCACCCGTTTTCTCTCCGCCTTTTTGTTTTTAAAGAACGGCGGAATGAACGAGGATGATGTTCGTTTTTCTCGTGAAAAACTCGATCCGTTCCAAGACCCCCTCCAGCTGGCCGATGCTTGCCTTGATCCTGAGTTTTGGCGCGACTTGCAGGCTCGCCATCATCACTTCAAATCCCAATCCTCATTCGTAATTTGGCGTGGCCGGAGGGCCGTTGATTTTCTTTTTCGTTTCGAGGATTTGCCTGTTTGTCTTGAACAACTACCGCTCCCTCCAGCTTGGCTGACGGGCCTAGAACGCCGCAACCCCACCCGCCACGCCGCCAAACCGAAGCATGACCCCAATTTGCGCGCCCTGATCGAAAAACTCTACCCGGAAGACTTCACTTTGTGGAAATCCCTTTGATCCGTTCCCCGGCCGAAAGATTACGGGCTGGCATGATTCCGCTTCCCCGGGGTTTCGAGTCGCTCGGTTGGTTTTTTCCCCGGCGTCTGCTCGCCGCCATGGAAATCCGCGGCTGGCCCGCTGGTTTTGGCGGAGCCGATCCCAAAGAGGACCTTGCTTTCTGGAGCTCCCGTCGCGTCGCCTTGGTTCGCCAATCGGCCTATCCGAGCCTCTACTCTCCATATTCAGCCGACGTCTGGATGGACCGGGTTCTTTCCGCCGCCAAACACTTTGGCCCTTTCTCTTTTTTGGCGGAGATGAGGGCGGATTATCGGGTGGTCCGACAGTCCCGTGAACCCGAGACCTTTCTTTGGAAAGGCAAATATTCCCTCGACCCGGATCCGGAGACTTCCTGCCACCGAGTCACAGAACAAACCGCGGCCTGGGAGGTCTCTCCTGAGGGTCGGCAGGCAGTCTCGGTCGATGACGTGGACTGGTCTTCCTACGACCTAGTCATCGGCATCGATGTTCCCATTCCCGAGCGGATTGTACAACGATGCCCGCGGACCCTTTGGGCCTACTACTCCGTCGAAGCCGGTGGCCCCCTTCAGAAAAACTCCCTTCTTCGGCCTGCAGCCGGCTACAATATTTTCTTAAACCATGGATTCCGACGCTTCCGCAGTCGACCTCGTAACCGACGACATGTTCTTGAATTCCCTTTCACCTTCCAGTCGCGGCAGTCTTGGAAAGAACTGGCCCTTCACGCCGGTCTGGCTGGCTCCAGTCGTGAAAACCAGGTCGTATTGGACCGGGCTAGCCCACCACCCTCCCACCCGGGATCCCGTCTTATTTTGAAACATTTGGAGGGAAATAGTGCAAAAAATCCCGCGCGTGCCTATCTCAAGCAAATGATCTCCTCTCGGTTTGCCATCCGCACAGATCCCCGCCCTCGCTGGGGCAACTGGGCGGTCGAGGCCATCCAAGCCGGTTGCCTCTTTATCGGAAGGGCGGACAGTCTCGCCATGCCAGGAATTCTATTGCCGGAGTTGACGGCCGAAACCACGGAGCAGGCTTGGGCCAAGGCCGAGAAGCTCCTGGAACAACCCGATGAAATGGAGCTTCTCCTCCGCCTCCAAGCCAACCTTGCGGATTATCTCTGCTTCCGCCGTCCCCTGGCCGACCTCACATGCCAGGCCCGGGCCTTTTTCAAACGATGAAACCACGCGTCTCTCTGGGCTTCTGCGACCTTCACATCGGAGGACGCAATTTTTTTACCCGTCTACTGGAGCCCCACTTCGACATCCGGTGGGACGATCCTGCGGAATTCGTTATCTACGGCCATATCGGCCATGCCCACCGCCTACAAAACGGCGTGAAGATTTATTGGACGCAAGAACTCTACGGCCCGAATTGGAAAGAGTGCGACTATGCCATCCTTCCAAAGCTGGTCGATGATCCCCGTGCCTATTACCTACCCATCTACGGCTTCGATGGCATGGCCGAAAAGCTGATCCGCTCAACTAGCCTAGATCCAGTCGCCATCCGTTCATCCAAGCCCCATTTCTGTTCCCTTCTTTGCGCCTATGCGGACCATACCACGGGTCAACGGCAGGACTTTTTTCATATCCTCAACCAAAGACGCAAAGTGGATTCCACAGGCCCGGCGTTGAACAACACCGGCTTCCGCATTCCCAAGGGCGGAGGCGGCATGAACCGTTATGACCACAAGATCAGCTGGATCAAAAACTATCGCTTCAACATTGCTTTTGAAAATCGCAGCTGCCCCGGATGGACGACTGAAAAGCTGGTCGATCCCCTCCATGTCCACACCATCCCGATCCATTGGGGCGATTCCCGGGTGAAGGAATATTTCAACCCGGAGAGCTTCATCTGTGCCTCCGACTTCGCTTCTCTCGAGGAGCTGGCGGACTATGTCATCCATGTCGACGAAACTCCGGAGCTTTACGCCCGTTATCTGCAGGCGACCCCGTTCTATAACAACCGCCCCAACCCAGCCTATGACCTGAATCTGTTGGTGGATTTTTTCCGGAAGATTTTCTCCAGCCCCATCCGCCCAATTGCACAGCGCCGCTGGTTTTTCCCTCTGACCAAATGGCGCCTAGCCAAAAGAAACAAGCTGCCCGGCAAATAGCCGGATCGGTCGTTTCCTATCTCCAACCACGAATCAAACGCTTGAGTCTACGGACGGGACGGGAAGATCCGGGCCGGATCCAGTCGGAAAGAATCTCATCCCCCGGCCCTCGGCCGACCTGCTCGAAATCCCCGGAAGTCGGTCGTGTCCACGATTCAAACTCATCCACCACTCCCGGAGGTTTGTCCTTGGTGTGAGTCGCCAGAGGGCCGAACCCAAAGTTCACGGTAAGATTGGCGGAGGGGCGAGCGGTCAACCACCCGGCCTGCCAACAAAAGGCCTGCCACGGATAAGCCCAAGAATCCAGTCCGCCCGTCCGGGCTTGTCCGATGCGGGATTTCCAGAAAAGCCACTCCTCTTGCTCCATCTTCAGCCACGCCGGAGGTTCGGGTTGATCTAAAACATTTAATTTTAGATTATCCTGCCGGAATTTTTTCCACCGATCTCCCCAAGTCGCCCAGCCCCACGAGCCCGTATAGCGAGACAAAAACACCGGGGATCGGATCTTGCGATGAATCCCCTTCAGGGCAGTGCCACAAATGGAACCGACTTGCTCGTTTTTTCGTAACAGCTCCAAACCTTGATTGCACAAATGGAAGAAATCCGGACCTGCCCGAATGTCATCCTCAAGAATAATTGCCTCTTCTTCCGCTTGAAATACCTCATCTAATCCTGTCAAAACCCTGCCTCGGCATCCCAAGTTTTCTTCCGCAACGTGCGGGACAATATCCAAAGCGCCCCAAGCACTCTTCAATACTTCGCGGCACTGGGAAACCCCCTTTTGAATTTCTGGGCAATGGGCGGGCGCACCGTCCAGTACGACGTGCACCCGTAACGATCCGATTCTGCTCAGCTCTTCCAAAGACGATCGAAGCAGGTCGGAGCGACGGAACCCGAAAAGAACCACTGGGGCACGGATCATAAGCCAGAAACAGCCGAGAATTTTTTAAGCTCTTTGCATGCTTCCAGCAATGCCAGTCCCGACCCCAACCCAAGGTAGGCGGAACCCCTTTTCATGCCGGTTTCCTGTGAAGAAGCCAAAATAGGAAAAAATACCTGGTGGAATGCCGGAGCCGCTTGCTTAAGCAACTTGAGTTCGATGTTCACACCTCCCGCATACTCATCGAATCCGTACCCTGAATCTTCGGGATGACGGAAGTCATCAACGAGAATGATCGCATGACGAATCTGAGAATGAATAATTTTTAGCTCTTCCAGAAGAGGAAGATCCTGTGGATCCCAATGAGCATCCAGATAGATGAGAACGCGATCTTCCGGCGATTTCATCCGAGAACCAATTCGGCGTAGAAATTCCCGGGTGTCCTCAGGAAATATCCTGCAGTTTCTTTGGGCCAGCGTTCTCCATCTGCCCTCCCAGAAATAGTCGGGGTGAATTTCACAGGAGATCGTTTTGACTCCGAAGGTTTGAGCAAGAAATTTCGTGGTTACCCCTCGATGAGCACCTGTCTCCACCACCATCTTGGGTTGAAATTCCGCGCCTAGCCTAACCAGCAGGTTGCGTCGCCCGATCTGCCCATTCAGCACTCCCCCTAAGCGGCGGGCCTTCTCCGGCTTAAAAAAAACGGACCAGAACGCCCGCAAAGCAGTTCCTATTTTTCTCCAGTCTGGGATGGTGGGACCGTTCCTCATTTGAACCTTACCAGTAACATCCATTTTCCTTTTTCATAAAGTTGGATGGGGTTTCACCTGGACTGGGGCGCACCCAGTGATCGTTATATAAATTTTTCCCGTCCCAGCGCCTTCCCTTGATTCCAAAGAGGAGTTGGATCTCACCACCGAGATGGATTCCTCTTCGCCCAGACGATTTTACCGCGGCCAAAAGGGGGAGGGAATAGGCTCCAGCGCCGACAATCGCTACGTCGAATTCCTTGGATAGAATCTCATCTTTGAGACGATGGAGTTCTTCGGACCAGCTGGCCCGGCCAGAGGGTTTGTGCCAAGGGAAATGTGGAGCTTGGACAAATTGACAACTTTCGATGACCTCACGGGCTACTGTGGAACGAGGGTGGAGGAGAGATAGCTTTTGCAATTGGGACAGCATGGTCCCGGCAAACGAGGAGACAACAACCCAACGACAAGGTGGAAGTTCAAGAATTAGGGAAAAACTTACTTCCTGGCCCCTGATCCTTTCTGCCTTTGGATTGATAGACTGAACAAGCTCGCGTTCAAAATCAGCCAAGAATCCGGGGGGTTGCCATAAATAAAGACCATCCATTTGTGAAATGGCCTCCCTATAAGTCGAAACAAACTGATTCATTTCCTGAAGACTGGGCGGAAAAACACCCGAGTCGAAATAAAGCCTCTTTGCCGGCCGATTCCAACCCCAGGGTGTTTTCACGCGGCGATAGTGGTATTCCATGGCCAAAAGCTCCGTGGTGCCGATTTTGCCAAATGCCACAGGCAGGTTGGGTCGCGAGAATTTTTCGATTACGTCCTTTCTGGAAAGAACCCTGGGGCCCTGGATGTGGGATATTCCAGATTTTCCGGAAATGCCAAACAACCGATTGTTTAAGCGACGCCCTAGGGGCCCGATTTTCTTTTTGCCTTCCGAAAAGAGATAAATAGCCAATTGCACAGGGTGATTCCCCCTCGGCCGCCCCCATTTTTGCGCCACCAAATAGACCGTGGCTTTTTTTTGTACCCAAGTGAGGTTCCGACAATTTTCTGCTATATGAATCATCCGCTTTCCGGTATCTTTAGGCGAAAGGTTTTTTTTTGCGCCGGTGGCATAGATTTTTTTTTGATAATCCCCGGCATCTGGATTTTGCCCCACTACACGGCGATATTCTAAAGTGGGCTGAAAGATCCCGGGTCCACGCAGAAGAATCCATGCCATAATAAGAAGGTCGGGCCCCGGAGTTCTTCCAAGATCGGAACAGGTTGCTTTCCATGCTTCCCGCAGAAGCAGGGTTCGGAATACACCGTGAATCAAGGTGCATCGATTCACGATTTGCAGAAACCGCTTGAATCTATGCCAAGGTCGCGGATCCGTGATGACAGGTTCCCAATCCATCTCCTCACCCGCTGGTTGACCCTCCGATGTTAAATAACGGTACCGAGGGGAGCAAAAACAGGCTTGGGGATGGTCTTGCAGGGTTTTTACAGCCAGCTTCCCAAAATCACCATTCAGACAATCATGGGCGCCCAGCCACATGAAGTATTCCGTTTCGCAACGCTCAAGCAAATGACCAAAATTCCAGAGGCTGCCGCGATTGACCGGATGAGAAAAAACACGAGCGGAACAGTGCCTTTCTGCAAAGTCGTTGCAAATCTTGCTGGTCTGGTCGGTAGATCTATTGTCTGAAATCAAGATCACCGCTTTTTGATCAAGGCAGGACTTCAAGCAGGTCGAGAGACCCGATTCCTCGTTGTAGGCGGGAATGCCGATGGTAAGCCCGGGCTTGAGCTCCTTCATCGCACCCGCCGAAGCCAGCCGTCTGGGGCAACGGTGATCAGCAACTTATCCTGAATGCTCCGATCTATTTCAAACTCAGAATGACCTTTTAGAAATTCCCACACTGCAGTTTTTGGATTGTTTCCTGGCCCCCAGGGCCGATCAGGGAACATTTCGGCGGGCAGGTCTTCGATGATGGTATCGAATACCACGCAGTAACTTCCCACACTTGTCAGTGAAGCGTATGCATGCAGTTCTGCCAGTGCGTGCTCGTGAGTATGATTCGAGTCGAGGCAAACTAGGATTCGCGAATAGTTGGCCGCAATTGCGTGCACTTTTGCAATGACTCCAGGATCAATGCTCGAACCTTGAATCATCTGGATGCGGGAGGCCATGGGGTGGGCTTCAATAGCGGCTCGGTTGTGAGGACGAATATCTATGTCGACTCCTAAAACCTTGCGCTTGGATTTGTTCGGGTCGATCGTGGAGCTCGACTCAATTCCATCACACAGATCAAGTAGGGCCAGCATGGAAGCACTCATGATAAGTGAGCCGCCGTGCGCGATTCCCGTTTCAATGATTAGATCCGGTTTTATTCGCCAGACAAGCTCCTGCATCGCAACCATATCTTGCGGATATTGGATAATCGGGCGACCAAGCCACTCGTAATGATACGAGTACTTTTTTGAATTAGCGCTATTGACCCATTTCTGGGTTAAGGAAAGAAGCGTTTTATCCTTTCCCTGAGATTCAACTTCGGAACGACATTGTTCTTTAAATTTATCACTCTCATTCATACTACTTCCCTCATTATTTGTGCTGGGTTGCCAAGCACGACCGTCCCGTCAGGAACATTCCGTGTTACAATTGAGCCTGCTCCCACCATTGCCCTTTTCCCGATCGAGATTCTTGGCAAAACAACAGCTCCAGCACCGATCATTGTGTTTTCCCCCACCTCCACACAGCCACATAAAACCGCACCTGGCGCTATGTGCACACCGCTTCCCAAGTGGCACTCATGATCCACAGACGCTCCGTGATTAATGATGCAAACATTGCCCATAGAAACATCAGGCCCTACGACTGATTGGGCAAGAATTTGGCAGCCTTCGCCCATACGCGCGGATCCCGCCACAGCGGCAGTCGGATGAATCAATCCGGGAAGCTTCAAACCAGCAGCCTTGAATCGTGACATGATCTCCTGACGGTCTGCCCCCTTGTTCCCCCCGATCGCAATGGCCGCGGAAATGCCATCCACGGATGTCTGCTGTTGGAGCCAAACTCCAAACCCGCTTGCACCACGAAATATCGGGACATCCGGCAAGGAGGGTTCGGCCGTTGAAAGATTGTCAAAAAGCGCGCTTACTCGCCCCCGCCTTACCCAGATGAGATCCGCCAGAACTTTGGCATGTCCAGCACTTCCCCATAGGATGAAATTCATGCCTTCAATATTCATAACATTTTTTGATCACGGTCACCACCCGATCTTGTTCCACTGCGGTCATCTCATGATAGCTGGGTAAGTTGATTGCTCGTTTGGGGATGTCCCAAGAGTGCCGATTTTGCTTTTGCGGGGAAAACATTCGGAGCCCGGAGAGTGGATGAAAGAACACCCGAGCATCGATATTCTCTTCTTGGAAGGCTTTTTGTAGTTTTTCCCTCGAAATCCCCGTGGGTGCATCCAACACCACCGTCGGCATCCAGGCCCCATGGACGGTATGGGCTGGCTCCGGATTCATGGAGAGGCCCTTCAGCCCCGCCAGTTTCTTTTTATAATCGGAAAAGATCTGCTGCTTGCGTTGCACTAGTTCGGAGATTCGTTCCATTTGACCACAGCCTAGGGCCGCCTGAATGTTGGACATTTTGTATTTGTACCCGACTACATCTGCCCAGAATTGTCTGACTTCTCCACGAGCCCGACCGTGATTGCTCAACGTCAGAACTTTTTCGTAAAGATCAGAATCGTTTGTGACAAACATACCCCCCTCCCCGGTGGTAATGGTCTTACTTCCGTGAAAGGAAAAACTGCCAAACTTCCCCATCGAACCTGCTCTTTTGCCGTGGTAGATCGACCCCACCGCTTCGGCAGCATCCTCCAAAATCGGAATCCCATGGCGCTGACTTAGATCCAGCAGCTCCTCCATTTCGCATAAATTCCCGTAAAGGTGTGTTGCGACGATAGCTTTGGTGCGGGGGGTAATCGCTGCCTTGGCCAAGGACGGATCAATGCACCAACTGTCCGGCAAAATATCGACAAAAACGGGCTTGGCCCCCAGGTGCACGATGGGTGCCGCCGTGGCAATCCAGTTGGTGTCGGCTAAAATTACCTCGTCCCCAGGTCCTATCCCCAATGCAGCCATCCCCATGTGGAGTGCGCCGGTACAGCTCGAGGTTGCAATCGCATGCTTTACTCCGAGGTGTTGTCTGAAAAGCTCTTCCAATCGGTCGATGTATTCGTAGCAACGCTGCCCCCATCCATGAGTCGCTGCGTCTGTCGCGTAGCGAACCTCTAGATCTGTAATGGATGGTTTGGTGTAATAAATACGGGGCTTCATAAAATCTCTAGTTTCGGCACGACTGTTACAAATCGTGTTCCCAGTTTGGCAAGTGCACTATTCTGCTTCTTAATCTCCTCAGCAATATTCCAGGGAAGAATCACGAGACAATCCGGGGGCTGTTTTTGGAGTGTGGACGGCGGGACGATTGGAATACGACTGCCCGGGATGAGTTTCCCTTGTTTGGCCAAGGCAGCATCACACACAAGAGGCAGGAGATCGGTTTTAATGCCAGCATAATTTAGCAGTGTGCATCCCTTGGCAGCAGCCCCATAAGCCACCACTTTTTGGCCCGAGGCCCTTTGTGCCTCCAAAAAAGTCCGAAACTCGTCACGAATACGATCTGCACTCGCTTGAAAAGTTCGATATAAATGAGGCTCCCTCATACCCCGACGTGTCTCCTCGTCCAACAGTGCTGAAACGGCAGGAGTTTTTCCCTTCGAGTCATTCGAATGTCCCGCGAATACTCTCAGGCTTCCACCGTGGGTCGGCAACTCCTGTACGTCCCAAATACTTAATCCAGCTTTTTCAAGAATGGTTTTTGCGGTTTGAAAAGAGAGATAAGAGAAATGCTCATGATAAGCCGTGTCAAACTGACTCAGCTCAATCATTTTCACCAGGTGCGGAAACTCCAAAGTGATCGTTCCTTTGGGCTTCAGTAAAGACTTTAGCCCGTTTGCAAAATCATTGATATCGGGCACATGGGCAAAAACATTGTTTCCTATAATTAGATCCGCCTGCTTACCCTCTGCCGCCAATGCACGCCCCAGTTTTTCACCAAAAAATTCTCGCATGACCGGAATGCCCAGCGCTTCGGCTGCTGCTGCCGTGCTTGCCGTTGGCTCGATGCCCAGACACGGGATGCCAGCACCCAAGATGTTTTTCAGCAGATATCCGTCGTTCGAGGCAATCTCCACCACAAGACTTTTGGGCCCGAGACCCAACTGCGGAATGATTTTCTCACAATATTTGGCTGCATGCTCCAACCAGCTCTTCGATGTCGATGAGAAATAGGCATAGTCGGAGGTGAATAGTTCATCTCGTCCCACAAAGTCCTCCGTCTGCACCAACCAGCAGTTCGTGCACACTAAAAGTCTAAGGGGATACTTGGGTTCCGGCTTTTCTAGATCTTCTTTGGAAAGATAGGCATTGGACGGGGGCATGACTCCCAGATCGAGGAACTTTTCCTTCAACTCCTGCGTGCAATGTCGGCACTTCAAAGTGCAACTCCCTTGGTTTTGTCCGACAAAAACGGGAACCCCCGATCGCGCTCCGACATCTCCCCGATCGCCAACGGCCACGGAATCGAAAGCCTCGGATCAAGAGGCGAAAGCCCATCCTCGTGTTCTGGCGAATACTGTTCGGAATGAAGATAAAGTAGCTCCGATTCCTTCTCCAAAACCTGAAAGCCATGAGCAAAACCCTCGGGGATCAGCAGTGCCCTGCTATTGTCCGCTGATAGTTCTTCCGCATGCCAGGAGAGAAACGTTGCGGAGCTCGACCGAAGATCCACTGCCACATCCCATACCCTTCCCCGCAGGCATAGGACCATTTTCTTTTCGGCTTTGGGTGGTTTCTGATAGTGCAAACCCCGAATTGATCCGACCGCATCGGTTATCGAATGATTGATTTGCTTCACCGGGGTTGTCCAGCCCGCTGCCGATAGCTCTTCAGAACAGTAAGCCCGTGTAAATTGCCCGCGCAAATCCCTCCGAGGATGGCGCTGGATCACTTTCAATCCTTGGAGGGAAGTCTCCTCAACTTGAAAATAGCTCATCGAAGGGCCTGCTTTTCATAGGCTTGTATATCTTCCAGACAAAGCCTTCTTGCCTCCCCTCCTTTGGATTGGTTGGCATACCAATCGAAGGTTCGCGCGACAGCCGCTCGAAATCCCCAAACCGGATGAAACCCAAGAAGCTTTTTGGCTTTCGAGTTGTTCAAAGCAAGAACCCTAGCTTCTGCAGGGCCTGTCCTTGAAGATCCCCAGACGACCTTTCCCTTTGGGGAAAAGCCGCTCGCTTGTTGGATTAGCTCCCGAACGGTTTTCCTGTCGGATGATTCCGGTCCAAAATTATAAGCTCCTGAAAGGCGTGGGTTTTTCCAAAGCTTTTCAGCCAAAATCAGATATCCCCCTAAAGAATCCAGCACATGTTGCCACGGCCGAATGGAGGCTGGATTTCGCACCAACAAGGATTTGCCCTTCCCCCAGGCGCGGATGGCGTCAGGAATAATTCGATCCTTGGCCCAATCTCCTCCTCCGATTACGTTCCCAGCGCGGGCAGTGGCCACCCCAACCCCCATTTTTTGAAAGAAAACCTGTTGATAACTGGCTGCGGCGAGATCCGCTGCCGCCTTGCTTGCGCTGTAGGGATCTTTTCCTCCGAGCGGGTCGCTCTCCACAAAGGAAGCCCCTTTTTCAGGGTTTCGGTACACTTTGTCCGTGGTGACTACGACAATGACTTTTAGTGAAGGAAGTTTTCGCGCGGCCTCGAGAAGATGAATCGTGCCGGTGAGATTCGTATCCCAGGTTTCCTTCGCCTGAGAGTAGCCCATCCGGACAATGGGCTGGGCCGCCAAATGAAAGATAATCTGGGGTTTGATTTTTCCAACCGCCTTCCTTACCTGGCTGGCTTTCCGTATATCGATAAAATGCGTTTTTGAAATTTTCCCAACTTTTGCCAACGAATAGAGATTGGGTCGCTGATCTGGCGGAAGGCTGAGACCGTGGATCTCCGCGCCCAACACATTCAGCCAAAGGGCCAGCCAGCTTCCCTTAAAGCCGGAGTCTCCTGTAACAAGAACTCGCTTGCCGCGCCAAAATTGTCTCGAATGTCCCACTACTTCCAGGTCTTCCACGGCGCCTTGCCACTACTCCAGAGACTTTCCAGATGGTTTTTGTCCCGCAGAGTATCCATCGGCTGCCAGAAACCTTTGTGCTCAAAAGCTCGTAATTCCCCTTCGTTGGCAATTTCGGGAAGAGACTCTGCCTCCCAACTGCTACGATCCCCATTGATATTATTCAGACACGAGGAGGTCAGGACGAAAAACCCTCCATTGACCGCCCCGCCATCCCCCAAAGGTTTTTCGGTAAAGCCAACAACCTGACTCCCCTCCATCCGAAGAGCCCCATATCGCCCCGCCGGTTGCACCGCCGTGATGGTGGCCTTCTTCCCGTGTTTTTTGTGGAAAGCAATCTGACCAGAAATATCGATATCGGCGACTCCATCTCCATAAGTAAAACAGAAATCTGCCTCCCCCTGAAGATACTTCGAAACCCGCTTTAAGCGCCCCCCCGTCAAGGTCTCTTCCCCTGTATCGACGAGTGTGACCCGCCATGGTTCAGCCTTTTGCTGGTGAACCTCCATCTGGTTTTTGGCCATGTCAAAAGTGACGTCCGACATATGGAGGAAATAGTTGGCGAAGTACTCCTTGATGACATAGCCCTTGTATCCGCAACAAATAATAAAATCATTGATCCCGTGAGCGGAATAAATCTTCATCACGTGCCAAAGGATCGGTTTGCCACCGATCTCCACCATGGGCTTAGGCTTTAAGTGGGACTCCTCGGAGATCCGAGTCCCTAAACCTCCGGCAAGAATTACCGCCTTCATGACATCATTGCCTTTTTTGAAAATAATAGATACCAGTACCGGTCCACATGACGCTATGTTCGTCTAAATGCCTGATTTGTCAGCCCAAATTGAAAGAAGCGGGCCATTGCCCTCAAGCTTTCATGTTTTCGATTTTTCAATCATCCCTGATTTGCGGGAATCGAGTTTCTCATCATTAAGTTCTAGATAATTGCCACGACGCGCAATGGATTAGCCCCGATGAACCTTCCCCACTGGAATCGCCTCACCGGTCTACGTTGGTGGAGGCACCTCAAGCCAAGGGACAAGTCCGACGAGGCGCGGCAGCGGGACGACACTAAAATCGCGGATCTACTCGCAAGCCCGCAACCCTGCGCCATTGGTAAGATCGGCACCACGGAGCTGATGGGGCTGGAGTACCTTTACCGCTGGATCCAGCCCCCCTGGCCACCCCCTGCTAGTTGGCGCCGACCCGCCCGTCGATTGCACGACTGCTCCGGTCTGTTTCCCGTCCGCCGGGACATCTACCTTCGCTGGTCGCAGGAATACCGATCGGCACTTCATCAAATGGACTACGTGGCCCAGTGGCAAACCTCCGATACCTACCTCTCTGTGATGGAAGACCTTCTGATCAATGAATTAGCCCCATCCGCTTTTCGTGGCAGCATTGATTTCCTCCATTTTTGGGGACGGAATTCTCCTTGGCTGGTTACCTTGGCCGGGTTGAGATGGCTGGTCATTCACCCTTTTCCAAACACGATCCGACTTCAACTTCCCAAGATGCCCCTGTTTGGCATCTTTACTGAAAAATGCCGAGATCTACTGGAACAACGTGCAGCCGATACCGGGTTAATCTCCTGCCCCCAGTTTTCTTACATGGTTCCGCCTACGCATCGCGACTGGTTTCATGCCCTAGAAGAGATGAAATCCCAAATGGAGAAAGTTGATTTTGACATCGCCCTTGTGGGGGCGGGTGCATGGTCGCTTCCTCTGGTGGCTCATGCCAAAAAGCTTGGCAAAAAGGGAATTCATTTAGGTGGCGCTCTGCAGCTTCTTTTCGGAATCAAAGGCACCAGGTTTGATCATGGAGTGCACTATAACGAACATTGGCTTCGCCCCTTGGCCGATGAGACTCCTGCCAACTGCCGCCTGATGGAAGAAGGAGCGTACTGGTGAGCCTATCTCCCATTTCGGTCATCATTCCAGTCTATCAGTGTGCGGAACGTCTACCCGAGCACGTTGAAAGCCTCCGACTACTCAGGCCCATGGTTCATGAATTCATCTGGGTGATTACCGAAAGCTCGGACAGATCTCATGAAATCGCGCGGGAAGCGGCAAAGGAGCTTGGGGGTCAAGTTTTGGAGGTACCGCGTGGCCTCTATCTGGCCTGGAATTCAGGAATCGCCCTAGCCACCGGAGAATTTATTTATATTTCTACGATTGGGGACACCATCACCCCTGCAGGCTTGAATGCCCTTTCTATCTGTATCCAAAAGAACCAAGCAGATGTGGTTTTTTCTCCTCCGGTGATTTCGCCTGCGACCGAAGCCAATTTGAAATGCTCCCGCCACTGGCCGGTTTTTAAATTTTCACAAATTCTGAATCAGTATGCTCACAACTGTATGCCCAAGGAAAAAGCGATATTGATGCAGATTCTCTCTGGGGCGAGTGGATTGCTGGGATCATGCGCCTCCTGCTTGTTTCGCGCCTCTTTTCTACTAAGCCGCCCCTTCCCGACTGATCACCATCATTACGGCGACACAGCCTGGACTTATCAGCATCTGCCCGAAGCCAACTTGGTTTTTTATCCTCATCCGGTAGCCAGGTTTATTATTCATGATGTAGAGACTTCTCGCACGGTCGACAAAGGCCAGATTTATCGCTTGATCGATCAGCTAGCGACTCAGCTACCCCCCCTACTGATGCAGATTTCGCACAACTACACCCGAGCATCCTTTCATATCGACCGCATCCGTGATCCCCATCCAAAGTTCGGCTGGTGGTGGATGCCAGAGGCTTGGAATGCAAGATGGAAAAGAAACAATGCACAAAGATATTTAATCAAGACACTTAGACGTTTTTAACAAAAGAGGAGCGAGCCAGCATTCCTACTTATGTGGAGTATTCGTCTTTTCTTTTATTGAGGACCGAACAAATTCTTGCACGTTTGGAACCATAGATACCAAGAACTTTTGCAAAAAAGAATCACAATCTTATCCTCATAAAAATACGGTTTCGCCTTCAGCACTTTCTTATATCTAGAGCTTGCTAAAGCTTGCGACTTAGAAGGTTAACTTTCTGAAATATTTCTTTTATTAGTTTTCGAATCACGAAATACAGAAATGGGTTTGAAGCAAAGACGGCAAAGTTAACAGCTTTTTCTGCGGCTTTCATTTGCCATATAGCTTTCCTCAAAATTGTTTGCAGGTCTTTATGCGCATTTTGTTCCTCGGTTAATTTATTTGATAGACTATTTAACTCTTTTTCAGATTGCGCGAATTCCTTGGCTCGAGCGGCAAGATCTTCGTTAGATTTTTCAAGCAGCTTGGTGCGCTCCAACAATTCTGCGCGAATGTCGACAAGTTCTTTTGTTCGTTCAATAAGATCTTCGTTAGATTTTTCAAGCAGCTTGGTGCGCTCCAACAATTCTGCGCGAATGTCGACAAGTTCTTTTGTTCGTTCAATAAGGTCTTTGTTCAGTATTTCAGCCTGATCGCGTATCACATGATGATCCGCACGAATAAAGTCGTCGAAGATACTCGGACCATACTTGAATGAAGACAGCAGTTCGGGATGAAGTTTATGAACATAGAATTTATTAAGGGCGTCGAAATATACGTTTGTATAGCCTAGTGCAGTTAGTTCATTTAGCCCATACGACACCTCGATATCTGTCGAAGGGAGCGTGCTTTCGACTACCACGATCCAAGGACGTGCTGGGTTATTCCCCCAACTTCTTATCACGTTTTCCTCCATGCCTTCCGCATCGATTTTGAGCCAATGGATTTCTTTCTCTCCAACTTCGTCAAAAATTGAGGCCAATGTCCTTGTGGGAACCTTGATGGTTTCTGAGGTAAAACCTTTTTGTTTATGTTGATCACAAAATGTTTTGGAAGATGTTGTTAATCCAGTGTCTTCAATTACAAATAAAGTGGTTGGACTTGTGCTTTCTCCAATAGCAGCTTCAATAACTTCCTCGTCCGGACGGGCCTCTCGAAGTTTGTTTGCATACGACGGATTAGGCTCCGCATGAATCCCTCGCCATCCCTGCGTGTAGAAAAACATGCTTACAGAATCAACAACGGGGTCCCATGCACCAATATCGATGTAGCATCCCCCTTTGACATGTTTCAGCCCACGCCAAAGGATCACATCCTCGTAGTTCTGAGCGTATGATATCATTTCTCGTATTTCTTTAATTAGGCCCAATAACTATTTCACCATATTAAAGCTATTTTGCCCCCACTAACTTTTATCTTTTTCGAAATCCCAAAAGCGTTAGCCCCTGATTAATAATCCTTAATATCTCTCTTCCTATTTTTTGGTAAAACTTAATTTTTGGGCGTTGCAGCTCAGGAAAGACAGTGCTCGGACAAGCGGCAGGCCCATAATCAGCTCTCTGCGTGAATCCTGTATGGATCTTGAAAATCTGAGAATCGAATTCGCGCAAAACCTCATTTTCATATGCCTCATTCCACGTTCGAGGAGGATATTCAGTTTGTAAATCGACTTTTATCGAAGGAAGCGGATGAATCCGAACCCGTTCCTTTTGGTAAAAACAGGCCAACGCTCTGCCGTCAAGAAAGGGCAGACAAGTCCCATAGTTTTTGGGCAACATACTGCGTCGAAACATAAACCGCCCCAGCCCATTTGGAGCTTTGGCATCCACATGGCCGGCGTCAATTAGGTCATGGACTCCAACCACTTCGCGATTCTTCAGTTCATGAATTACGGTGCTGGCACAACCAACCAGATCAGGATCTGCTATAACTATTTTCTTCAAATTAGAAATGTGATCGCTCATCAAAACTTCATTCGGTGCAATAAAGACAAAGAACTCATCTTGCAAATGACTTTCGATCAACGAAAAGATTACTTGCCCAATTTTTTCGCGAGCACCAAAAGGATTTTGGAAGCTCAATTCAACAACCTCAATTCGGCTTTGGCTTAGCACTTCCGTAATTTGTTTTTTTCTCTCCTGACTTACGTTAGAACCAATGCACAGCTTTCCCCTGATCGCCTTGTCCTCTTGGCATTCAAAGCTTTTGATGTGCCTAAGCAATCCATCTTCCGAGGCGTCGGGCAGAAGCATAAAGAGAGTGGCAAAATGGGTTACAGGTGTTTTTAAGATTTTGGTCCTTATCTTTTCTTTTCTGTCTTGCAGGTGTTTATAGATTCTTGTCAGATTTAATTTATGGCTGAATCGTTCGGAAAAGATCTTTTGTGCTTTTGCTATTTTCAGCACAGCTACCTCTTTGTTGATCCTTGCCCACGCTAAATGAGCCAATATTTGGTGTGCGACCGAGTCCGGGCTTTGGGATGTGTCGACATACAGAACGGAATCCCCAAAGTGCTTTTGGGTAAACGGATTTTCGTCCGCGATAACAAGCGCTCCAGCAGCGATGCTTTCAAAAAGTCTCGAGCTCATCTGTTCCGACTCCTTATGCGCCTCCGATGAGAGGACGAGGCTGATTCCCGCTTTGGATATCTCATGGATCATGGAGACCCCATCGAAAGGAATTTCCCCCTGATAGGAATTGAAGCCGCTCCACACATCGATTCCCATAAAAAGCTTCGGGCCAAATATTTTTAAATGCCCAGTTTCCTCAAGAATACGCAGGACGGGCCCGTGGCGCGCGCCTTTCCCCTGCAAAACATCCCAGTTGATTCCTGCATAAAATAGCTTCTCCTGCCCCAAAGACGGCGGGTGAACATTCTCGTGCACAGAGTGGTATAAAGTGAAAAACTCGTCGATGTGACAAGGTGAGTCCTGTATCTTTCGTCTGACCATGCCATCAGCCGGGGCAGATCCACAACTGAGAAAATCATTGTGCGTTAGCAGGTTCCGCGAGGTTCTTTGATAGCCCCATTCCATGTAAAACCGCACGGGGCTCCATAGGGCGACGATGGAAAAGGCATCATAGTTTTTAGGAGTCTGATAGTGGAGATGCAGGACAAAATCTACATCATCAGGGCAAATGATACGATTCGGGTCTTCCAAATATCGTCCGTCAGGCAGAATCTCAAAGACATCGATCCCCAGCTGGGACGCAGAGTGCTTAATCCGTGCGACACACTCATCCTCCGCATTTAGAATTCCTAATTCTTTCCATAACTTGACTATAGCAAATCGATTTTTAATCTCGGGATTCGATCGAACTTCTGACGGCGATGTATTTTCAATTTTTTTCATCCTGTAATCAAAGTCCCATCTTTCATCCTTTTCAAAAAGTCATCATAAGCAGACTTGAGTCCTTCTGCCGTACTAATTTTAGGACTCCATCCCAACCCCAAAAGTCTGCTGGAATCTAATAATTTCTGCATCGTGCCATTCGGCTTAGTGGAGTCAAATTTCATCCCCCCCTTGAAGCCGACAACTTTCAAAACCATTTCGGCAAGTTCCGCAATGGTAAGATCTCGTCCACTGCCGGCGTTTAAGACGCTGGGAGATTCCTCACAAAACATCACCGTCTTCAGGGCTTCCGCTAGGTCATTAACATGAAGAATTTCTCTTCTAGCCGTGCCATCTCCCCAAACGAGAAAGTCTGGTTGGCCCGTGACTTTTGCTTGGTGGGCCCGTTGCAACAAGCCAGCGACTACATGACTATTCTCTGGGTGGTAATTATCCCCAGGTCCATAAAGGTTTGGCGGTATGACGACCCTGAAATCACAACCATATTGACGGCGAAAAGCTAGGCAGGTCTCAATACCCGCAATCTTACTGACTGCGTAGGCGCGAACATTCTCGTCCGGAGGGCCAGAAAGCAGTGCGGTCTCCTTGAGCGGCTGCGGCGCCACAGCAGGATAAGTACAGTTGGATGCGACAAACACCAGCCTTTTAACTTTTGCCAAATGAGCTCCTTTTATTACGTTTGTTTGAATCATCAGATTATCCACAATAAAATCAGCTGGTGATTTTTTGTTTGCCACGATGCCGCCAACTTTGGCGCCAATATGGAAAACGTAATCCGGCTGGTTTTTCTCCATCCATTCCAAAACTTGCGCCTGATTATACAGATCGATTTCTTTCCTCGTGGTAAGCAATAAATCATCCTTGGTGTTGGCTAAGCAACGAAGCATGGCCGAGCCCAACATCCCTTTGTGGCCCGTAATCCAGATTTTCGACCTCATAAACGCATGTTCCTTCCACCCATAGTTTCTTTAAGAAACTGAATATCCACATCGACCATGATTTCAGCTAGTTGCTTGAATTTCACTTTCGGTTCCCAGCCTAGCCTCTTCTTGGCCTTGCTGGCATCCCCAATCAGTAGATCCACCTCGGCTGGGCGTAAGTACCGCTCGTCAAACGACACGTGTTTTTTGGGATCCAGACCCGCTCGGGCAAAGGCCACATCCAAAAACTCCTGCACGGTGTGGGTTTCCCCCGTGGCTACCACGTAATCATCCGGCTTGTCCTGCTGCAACATCCTCCACATCGCCTCCACGTACTCCGGAGCGTATCCCCAATCCCGTTTTGACTCCAGATTACCCAAAAACAGTTTCTCCTGTAGGCCTGCCTTGATCCTAGCCACAGCCCGAGTGATCTTGCGGGTTACAAAGGTCTCCCCCCGCCTCGGACTTTCGTGATTGAAAAGGATTCCGCTGCTGGCGTGCAACCCATAGCTTTCCCGGTAGTTCACCGTGATCCAGTGACTGTACATTTTGGCCGCCGCATAGGGACTGCGGGGATAAAACGGGGTAGTCTCCTTCTGGGGCACCTCTTGCACCAAGCCATACATTTCAGAACTGGAGGCCTGATAAAACCGAGCCTTCGGGGTAACGTGCCGCATCGCATCCAGCAAACGGACCGTGCCAATCCCCGTGACGTCCCCCGTAAACTCTGGAATATCAAAGCTAACCCGTACATGGCTCTGTGCAGCTAGGTTATAAATCTCATCCGGTTGGGCTTCCCCAAGAATTTTGATCAGTGAACTCGGATCACTCAGATCCCCGTGATGGAGAGTAATCTTGGCGCCTTTCTCATGGCGGTCCTTGTAGATGGGATCAATCCTTTCTGTATTAAAACTGGAAGAGCGCCGAATGATTCCGTGGATCGCATATCCCTTAGAAAGAAGAAGTTCAGCCAGATAGGAACCGTCTTGGCCGGTGATGCCAGTGATCAGAGCGCGCTTATTGGGCATCAGGATTACTCAATCTCAACACGTAAAGTGGCGCAATTTCATAAATTAGAAGCTTGAGCTATTCTGTGAATAAAGCTACCGGTCAGACCCTGCCGCCTCGTTGGCCCGACGTGCAGCGTCTTTCAAATGCCTCCCAAACGTACGGATACAACCGCCAACCGAGCGAGGCTGCTTGTCTTTTTTCTCAATTGCGCCAGATCTCCAGATTTCAAGGGCTCCACTACCGAAACTTCCCCAGAACCCTTGTTGGTTCTGCCAAAAGTCGATCGTAAGGTTCAAAAGCCCATCGGGCGGCACTTTCAAAAGGTTCACCATCCTCGGCGGTTTGAAAATGCGCGCCCAAAATTCAGCTAAACCTTAATGTTGGACAAAGGGTGCAATAAACAAAAACTCTCCTCTTTTTACTCTTGAACAGACAGGTCTTGATTGCGATTTTATGTCACGTTTTTCGAGGATACTTCCGATAAACTTTTTCTGCCGTAGCAACTTGGGACCTTTTTTTGATCAGTTCCAATACAGCCGGGTCGTTTTTTTGCTCCCCGTGAGGAGCAAAAAGCGCCTTGCCCCGTTCGGCCGCCCCGGCTCGAGGTTCAGTTAGGTAATAAACCGCCAACGATTTGCGGATTACTCCTCGCGGGCAACGGATCGCGTCCGGCAACCCGTGCCAAGAGTTTTGGGTTGTGTCAAAAAGTACCGCTCGGTTGAAAAGGCAATCCACTTGCGCGCCCAGCTTCCCCATTTTGTCGCGGCTGCCCGCCCACAAGCCCAGCTGGCCGCCCCATTCAGGTTTCCACCCTGAGGTAATGTAGAGAATCAGGTTTAGCCGCCGCTCTAGCCCCAGCTTGGGATGGATGGAGTAATCAAGATGCACGTTGAGCTTTCCGCCAGCCGTGTGGCCATGCCACCCTCCGCCATGTAAGCCGGGATCGATCTGGAGACCTCGAATGCCAGTAATCAGCTCCAGATTTTTAATGAATTCAGGGCTATTGAAAAATGACATAACGTGATAGGTCGTCGCCGGAAAACGGTCCCAGTGGTTAAGGGCTTTTTTCTGCTCAATTTGGTTGTCATACTGATACCACATCTTGTCATCCCAAGCGGGGTATTCACCATCCAAGTCTTGGGCCAATTTCTTTTCCAGGAAATCATCAATCACAATGTGATCGAAGGGAGGCTTTTTTCCCCAATTCGACGCAAGCTTGCGAAAGTTAATTTTTCCCGAAAGTGGTTTGTTGATCATTTTGATAAACTTAATCGTGGTTTAGCCCTAGGTCTTTTACAAGCCGCTATCGGCCTTAACCCATCGATCCAAAGCTTCTTCAAGGGCCTCTTCCACTGGCCGAATCCGGATTCCCGACTTTAAGAGTTTGCCGGGGTCCAAAATGCAGTTCGATCGAGGTGCGAGAGCGCCAAAGCGATAGAATTCGTCGTCACTATGCCAAAACTCTGCCTCCCAGCGTGGCTTCAGCCGTTGCCGAATCTTTTGCACAACTTCACGTGTCGAAATGTACCCGGGGTTAACCACGTTATAGATCCCGCCGGGGATCTTTTGCAGCCAGGTATCCAAGCAGGCCGCGACCGCATCCCTCCGGTGGCTAATCGAATTCCAATTTTGATACTTCCTCGGGTAGCGCTGAATTTTGGAAAGATAGTTACGCAACCCATCAAACTCATCAAAAGGAATGCGAAGCCGCCAGACATAAAAGTCCGGAAATCCTGCCATCACTTCCTCGGCCAAAGCCTTGGTCCCGCTGTAAAAGCTGCAGTTGTTTTGCGTAAAACAGAAGTTGGGTTCGTCCGTCTCGGTGAATCCCGCTACACGGTCGGATCGATTTGCCAACAACTCGGAAACCAAGGGCCCGGTCAGCCGGTTCTCCACCGCCCAGGTCCCGCACTCCCGCCGCACCTTGGCCCCGGCATAAATGCAGCCTGAAGATACAAAACCCAGTCTTATCCCAGCCGTGTCACACGCCTGGGCAACCGTTTGGGCTAGGGTGATGTTCCCGGAAATCGTTTCGCCGCGCTCCTTTTCACAAGCATCCACATTCGGTTTTCCCGTGAAGCCAGCCGCATGGATAACAAACTCCGGTTTTTCCTTTTCAAGAGCAGTCCTCAAAATTCGGTAGTCGGCATAATTGAGCTCCTTGCGAGAAACAGGCCGAAACGGAATCCCCCTTCGGCTCAGTTCTTTGCCGAAAGCCTGACCCATATAACCCGATGCCCCCAATAGTATTACCATTCCGAGATAGTCTCTCCAAAAAACAGGAAGTCGACCGCTCAATCTTGGCTCATCTTCTCGACTTAAACTATTTCTCTTCACTCTTTCGATGCGGCATTGTGGTGATTAAACAAATCCATGGAGAAAACCTCGGCCCACCCCAAGCCCCCAAAAATTAGTGTCTTGATCCCATGTTATCGCCAAGCGCGATTCCTGCCCGAGGCGCTGGATTCTGTCCTCCATCAAGATTTCCAAGATTTCGAACTGATTGCCTCAGATGATGCTTCCTCAGATAATACTTTCTCCATTTTGCAAGATTACGCGAACCGCGACAGCCGGATTCGCATTTTTCGTCAATCCATCAATCTGGGCATGGTTGAAAATTGGAACTTTTGCCTCACCCACGCGCGGGGTGAGGCCGTAAAGCTGATGGGCGGAGACGATCGACTTGTTCGAGTCGATTGCCTGTCCCGACAGTGGCAAAGACTACAGGCCCCCGGGGTTGCCTTAGTGGCCTGCGGCCGAGAGATCATCGACGCAGACAACCGCTTTTTAGAATGCGTTGCCAATCTGCCATATGGGTTTTTCCCCCCTTCTAAGATCATCCCAAAAATGCTCGAGCATCAGGACAATTTAATCGGGGAGCCGATTTGCTGCCTCTTTCGTAGGAAGAACTCGACCCGAGGCTTTCATCCAGAGTACCTCCAGAACACGGACATTGAAATGTGGTTCCACATCCTGCGTTTCGGAGGTTTAGCGTACGACCCCGAGCCCTTGGTTTCATTTCGTCGGCATACTGACCAAAACACGAACATCCACAACAAAAGCGGCCTATCCCTTGAGGAGCACCGATTTCTAATGTTGAAAGAAGCCCTAGATTCAAGAGTTCCCTTAACCATAAAGTTTCGAGTTTTGCGGCGAGCCCAAGACATGCTTCGCTATGCTCCATCGGAAAGAGCTGCTTTGGCAGCAGCTGACTTGGAAAAGGAGATTGGGCCGATGATGTTGTCCCTGCCTAGGATTTATTATGAAGTTCAAAGAACGCTTAAACGATGGGGTCCATCGATCGGAAAAAGAGTCCAAAGAACTCTCGAGCGATGGACTCGATCAATCGTCAAAAGGCTTCCCTTTGGCAGAATAGTCGAACAGACCAGGCGCTACGACTCCCCCCTCGTTAAAGCGGGAATGGAGAGCTTTGATTGGAAGAACTATTTGAATACTTATGAGGATCTCCGTTTGTCTGGAATGAGAACAAAGCAGGAGGCATGGAATCATTGGATAAGTTGCGGAAAGGAAGAAGAACGAACGCTTGAATGGAGAAATACAACCAAAATACACCGCGCGAGATTCGGTAATTTGTTTTTTCTAAATATGGTTGGACATCTTATATCCGTGCAAAACAATTTGATGTTGGAGTACAAATACGAGAAACAGTTTAACGAGCTTGGCATCATATTTCATAGAGGCGCCAAGACTTATGATGAGGATCTTGTTTTAACTGATAACAGTTTTTTAGATATTATTTATGAGAATAACGATACACCAATAAAGAAGAATGTCGTTTTTACGAATGAGATGTGGTGTCAAAGCAAGGACTTTTGTTTTTTACTGGACCAGTATTTCAAGAATCCGACCAGAAGAGAGTGGGTAATGAGCAACAATTTTTTCAAATCAAGGTACAACTCAGATAACACAATATATAATAATGATCTGTATGTTCATGTACGCTTAGCCGATGCAAAACAATATAACTTTTTACCTTTTGAGTATTATGACAAGATACTTTCACGGATTGCTTTTGATCGCGGGTACATTTCAAGCGATGCGCTCCAGGACGATATTTGCAGTCGGCTGATTAAGAAATATTCCTTACATGCTATTCATGACTCTCCTGTTCGTACTTTAATGTTTGGAAGTACGTGCAGACATATTGTGTTATCTGGTGGAGCCTTTTCTTGGTTAGTGGGTTTCTTTGGATTTTTCTCAGATATCTATTGTCCTAGTGAAAGAAGAGGTGTGTGGTATGGCAATATTTTTGTGTTTCAAGATTGGCAGAAGATTGATTCTTCGGACTCTGTTTTAGGATAGCTAGAAATTATTAATTCCCCTGGCGATCGATCCGCCCAAATCATTCCACAGCAACCCATAGGGTCTTGGATTTATTCTTTTGTAATGGCATTTTAAGGTTTTTTGCTCTTTCTGAACGACCTGAATCATCGGGTCAATTTTTCTACATCCTTAACTCCATCGGCCAGAGCAGATTTTTACGCCTTTTCGTTCATCGGACCGGCGGGAGTTGCACCCCATTCAACCCTCGCCCGACCGAATCTGGAATGGCAACCCCGCCGATCATTGACTAATCTTTTGGCATGCAGGAGTTAAGAAAAATTTGGGCGTTTGGCCTTCCTTACCTCCGCCCCTACATGTTTCGGTTTGCAGCGGGTGTTGCTTTGGGAATTATTTTTGGTCTTTCAAATGGACTCTTTGTTGTATCGGTCGATTCTCTCTTTACTCGGCTCACTCAACCTGCCCCAGCCCCGATCCAATCGGTTGCGTCGACCGAAAAGACAGATGTAACTGCTCCCATCTGCCACTTTCAAAAGCAGCTATCGAGTTGGTGCAAAGACACCACACGCGGAGTGACTGAGGAGTGGCTTCCCCGGATCGGTCAACCTGTCACTTGGAAACAGGCCTTAGGTAGTTTCTCACTGCTTCCACTGGTCATGGGTCTTCGTGCCCTCGCGAGCTATTTGAGTACCTACTGCCTGACCTGGGTCAGCGCTCGAGTCATTCGAGACATGCAAGTCGCCGCCCTGAAAAAAGCCCAAGAACTTTCGGTAGCATTTTTCCAGAAACGTTCTGCTGCGGACATCTACAACTGTATTTCCTCTGATACCAGAGTCATCTACGACTCGATGACGAATGGTTTTATCGATACTATTCGCGAGCCGTTCGCCATCCTCAGCATCATGGGGGCAATGCTCTGGATCGACTGGAAACTCACCTTGATCTCGCTTTTTATGCTCCCCTTGATCATTGGTCCTGTGGTCCTTGGCGGAAGGCGTATCCGTTGGCTGATGAAAAACTCAATCTCCATGGGAGTCATGCAGATCGGTTATCTTTTGGAGGCCCTTACTTCCGTCCGCATTGTCAAAGCCTATGGCATGGAGCGCCGCCAAATGGAGACATTCCGAAAATTGGCCGACCAGATGGTCACCATGGCCGTGAAACTGGCTCAGACCCGCAACCTCCTGAATCCCGTCATCGAAGTGTTTTGCATTCTCGGAGTCGGCTTCCTCATCACTTTTGTTTTCTACACTCGGACGGAAGCTTCCAGCCTGGTCTCATTCCTCACAGCCCTGATGCTGGCTCCGCTTTCGATCAAAAGGATCGCCAATCTCCACCTGACACTTGCTGCAGCAAGTGTCAGCATTCGTCGTCTCGAAGACTTTTATGGAGAAAAACCAACTGTTGTTGAGCCTGCCCATCCGCGCCCCCTTACCTCCTTCCGTCAGGGTATTCGGATCGAGAACCTCACCTTTTCCTATGGGCATACCCCTGTCTTGCAGGATGTCTCCCTGGAAATACCGTTTGGAAAAAAGATCGGACTGGCGGGAGCGAGCGGCTCGGGCAAAAGCACGCTCATCAATCTGATCATGCGCTTTTACGATCCCAGTCAGGGACGGATTCTTTTTGATGGTCATCCGCTGTCAGAATATGCGACCAGCGATCTCTACCGTCAGATGGCCCTCGTCAGTCAAGATGTGGTCCTTTTCGATGCTTCGGTTGCCGACAACATTGGATTCGGAAGAGACGGATCGACTCAGGCAGAAATCGAGCAAGCGGCGAAGTTGGCACAAGCGCACGACTTTATTTCGAAAATGGCAAATGGGTATGCCTCCCCTGTAGGAGAAAGAGGCCAACTGATTTCGGGCGGGCAGAAAGCAAGGCTATCCATCGCCCGAGCCTTTGTGCGAAATGCCCCGATTTTGATTTTGGACGAGCCTACAGCCGCTCTTGATTCGCATGCTGAGGCAGAGATCCAGGGTGCCATTGACTCTTTGGAAGAAGGCCGAACTGTGATCTGTATTGCTCACCGACTCTCTACACTCGCCAATATGGATGAAATTGTCGTTCTCGATCATGGTCGGGTGGTCGAACAAGGCTCCTTTGAGAAACTACTGAAAGCCAAAGGCCATTTTGCGAAGATGGCGGAACAGCAGAGACTAACGCCATCAAGCTAGTCTAGCCCCACTTCAACAACTACGGCTTTGGCGGGAGGGGGTTTTTGGAAAGCTTGTGCTCCAATAGCCGTGTGTGGCGGACGAGAGTCGAGTAGAAGGTCGAAGCAGCGATATAAAAGCCGGGATATCCATCGAGAAATCCAAGCCGGAGCACATAGGCCCGGAAAAATCTCCAGAATGCACGGAAGGTGGCTTCGGCCGGGAGCCACCGGGCCTTTTTCTTTAGACGCGATTCCAAATAGAGATCGGAAAAGTAGTTGATCTTCGAGACATAGCTGGAAATAGAAGGATTCGAGTAGTGGAGAATATCTCCGGACAACGTTCCGACTTTCCCTTCGACGAGAAGCCGGTCGTGTGGATCGGTCCCCCCCCACTTCGCCTTCCCTGCACGCCAAAGCCGTGTCTGCCAATCCGGATACCAGTCCCCATGCCGAACCCACCGCCCCAGAAAGAGGGAGCAGCGGGGCATTCGCAGGGCGTCAGGACCGTCTGCTTTCGGTGAGAGAAAAAATCGATGAATCGAGTCCCTCAGCTTGGAGGAAATCTCCTCATCGGAATCGAGTCCAAGAATCCACGGTTGGAGGGCTTTCTCCGCCGCTGAATTTTTTTGTGCGATATGCTCCTTCCAAGGTTCGCGGAAAACACGGGCCGCGTGCTGCTCGGCAATCCGATCGGTTCCGTCGGTAACATCATCATTCACCACCACCACAACGTCGGAGACCCATCCCCGAACACTCTCGAGAGCCCGCCCGATCCGGCCGGCATCCGGTCCAGAGATCATGCAGACCGATATCGGGAGAGGGGCAGACATGCCTTTAGTTTATCGTAACGACGGCGGAGGACAACCTTGGGCGAATCGACTCGCAGAAGTGGGTTTTTTGGTTTATGTTTTGAAATTGCGGGACAGGTGCCGGAGCGGTCTATCGGGCTCGCCTGGAAAGCGTGTGTTGGGTAAAACCAACCGAGGGTTCGAATCCCTCCCTGTCCGAACGATAGTTAGGACAGGGCATATCATCTGCCAGAGTCGAAATTCGGATGGGCCTCAGGGTAACGGGGGACTAATCTCTCCCTGTCCGAAACTTAATAAGAACAGGTTTTCGCTAACAAACCGCTCAGATTCGTTCCGAGCCTCAACTTCCCCAAATAAACTCAACCGGCTTCTGAATTCGTGGATCGAGGCTGTGATGAACTGGGCAACCCAGTGCGGCCGCTTCGAGAAGTTTTCGTTGGGGATGATTCTCTGGAAGTGGAATGGTGATTTTCGATTTAAGCGCCACAATTCTTCGAGGCATATCGGCGCTCATTTCTTTGGTCGTCTCGATCTTCATGCCCTCGAGGTTGATCGAGTGTCTCTTCGCGGCAATCCCCATAATCGTCGCCATACAAGCAGCTAGGGCAGTCGCCACTAAATCGGTCGGAGAAAAAGATTCCCCTTTTCCCTCGTTGTCGACAGGAGCATCGGTTTCCAGTTTGGCCCCCGAGGGGTCGTGGACTGCAGAGCAGTGTAACTGCCCTTCGTAGCGGACGGAAATTTTAACCAAGGGGGCGGATCAATGCTGGCCTGCGCCAGGACTACGGGCCCATCCCCCCGCGACGCCGAGAAGAAACATAATCCCAGAGCCAGCAGCAGCGCCCAGCAACACCTTGAGGAGTTCCAGCGTCATGGAGCGACGCTGGTTCTGGAGAGCCCGCTCCGTCCCAATCTTAAGCTGCGCCTTTTGCGCGTCCGTTTGCTGGGCCAGCTTGGTCATAAATTCCGGGCCTTTCAGTGTGGTCCGGTTCTGCTGATTGAAATTGGTGACAACAGCCTGCAGCTCCGATGCGTCGAGCGTTTTGACGCGGTCCACCGTGGTCTCCAGCTGGCGCATCTGAGCCTGACTTTGTGCTGTGATCTGCTGCTCAGCGACCGCGATCAACCGATTGCCCGTAATGAGTGAGGCTCCAATGACGAGGAGAAACCCGCCTGCATACACAAAGGGGACAAACGAAAGCAACCGCATCACGGTTCTCTCGACCGGGAGAGGCATGACCCGCGGGAACGCGAGGAGGACTCCTAACGCAAGAAGAGGAACGGGAGTCCGATCGACCAAGCCACTACTGAATCGAAAAGCTTGGAGTGCTCCGGCAAACGGATTGGCCAGAAGTTGGAAGAGAAGGTCGATGCCGGCAAAAGCCAAAAGACCGTAACCAACAACGCGGATGATTTGCGGAGTAGGAGAATTAGATTTCATATCGCGCTAGCTTGCTGAAACTGAAAACTTTGTCCAGAGCCAAGGCGTCCAGAGTCCTTATTCCTGTTCATAACCCGTTATTTATGATTTTCTTATGACTAATTTTTTTGTTTTAAAAAAATTACCGCATCTTTTGCCAATTTACGTAGTTTAATCCTATAGATGCTCTCCACCCTCACCGCATCGGACTGGGACCGTAACAAGGCGGCCATCCTTCTGCACCGGGCCGGCTTTGGCGGGACTCCGCAGGAAATTGATTTCCTCGCCGCTATTTCCCCTGCCGAAGCGGCCGATTCGCTGTTGGGCCCGACCAAGTTTATTCCTCCCGATCCCCCCGCCTTTCTGGAAGAAAGTGGCACGGAAGAGGCCCTGAAAACAGAGCGAGCCAAAATGAACTCCCTCCCAGATCCAGCCAAGGCAGACGCAAGAAGAGAAATCGCCCAGTACCAGCGATCAACCCAAGGACGTCAGATGACCGAGCTACGGGGTTGGTGGCTGAAGCAAATGGCGGAACCCGCCAGGGCCACGCGGGAAAAACTCGCCCTCTTTCTCCACGGCCACTTCGCCACAAGCTTTGAAAAGGTCCGCAGCCCACACCTTCTTTATCAACAAAACAGCCTTTTCCGGGAAAAGGGATACGGCATGTGGTCGGATCTGGTTTTGGGAGTGGCCCAAGACCCGGCCATGTTGATCTATCTCGATGGAGCCAAAAGCCGGGCGGAAGCACCGAATGAAAATTTTGCTCGGGAGCTTTTCGAACTCTTCACGCTTGGAGAAGGAAATTATACGGAAAAGGATATCCAGGAAAGTGCCCGTGCCTTCACTGGCTGGGGAATCGGGGCGACCAACGGCAAGAAAGCGGGCCTTCAGCGTGGCGCACAGCCCTCCTTCAAAATCTTGCCGAAATGGCATGATTCTGGAGCCAAAACAATCTTCGGCAAAACCGGAAACTTCGATGGTGCCGATGTGATTCGTCTGACCCTGGCCCAAGACGCTGCCCCGAGATGGATCGCTCAGAAGCTTTGGCGATTCTATGCGGGTTGGCCTGCTCCTGAGCCTCTTCTAAAGGAATTAGTGAAAGAATGGCAGTCACTCAAGGGCGAGATCCGCCCGTTCCTAATGGCGATGTGGACCAATCCTAATTTTTACGACCCCGTTCGTGCGGCCGACCGGGTTAAATCTCCAGCGGAGTGGCTTGTCGGACTCTGCCGTCAGGTTGGACGCCCCCTGCCTGCTCCCGCTCTTTCAGCCCATATTTTAAATCAGCTTGGACAAAATCTTTTTGAACCCCCCAATGTCAAGGGCTGGGACGGCGGAATCGCCTGGATCAACACAGCCAGCATCAGCCGGCGTTATGAGTATGGCTCATGGCTCGTGGAGGGAACCCAAGGGATGCAAAAGCTTTCAGGTCTAAACATGGTTAAAATGGCTGGAGAGAGTGGCTTGCTGAAGATGTCTCTACCAGAAATTACCCCCGAGGGAGTGGTGATCCCTCGTGGCATCAAAGATATCGATCCCGTCGAAAAGCAGGCCGCTGCGGAAAAGATGCGGGAAACGCTGTCTCTTCCCCCCGCTCCTGTCGTCGGCATCGTGACATCGGAAGAACGGCAAAGCCCGGAAAAGCTTCTCGCTGCATTGTCGTCCCGTTTTCTTTCTGGCGAAACGATCCCCGAGGATTTGCGTGCCCGTTTCCAGCAAGCAGCGGGGGGAAAAACCCCCTTCACCGATGCAGCCGTGCGAAAAATGGTTTTGGCCATTGTGCAAAGCCCTCTCTACCAAGTGACATGAAAGGATCCCCATGAATAACCACGAACTGAAAACACGCCGGGAATTTCTCCGCACCGGCCTGCTGGGCGGTTCTTTGTGCTGGACCCTTCCTGCCTTTCTCAGCAGGACGATGGAGTCCCTTCACGCCCAGGCGGACGGAGCCCTGATCCAAGGGGTGACGGGTCGAGATGGAAATATTCTGGTCGTTCTCCAGTTGGCGGGGGGAAATGACGGCCTCAATACCGTCATCCCGATGGGGAATGACGAATACCGAAAAGCTCGCCCAACCCTCGGGCTGACCGATTCCTCGATTTTGAAGATCGAGCCCCAGACCGGCTTGCATCCCTCCCTTTCCGGCCTGGCTTCTGCCTATCAAGACGGCCATCTCGCCATCGTTCAGGGGGTCGGCTATCCCAACCCAAACCGCTCCCATTTTCGCTCGACGGAAATCTGGGCGACGGCTGTCGATTCCGACCAATCGTCCACCACGGGATGGATCGGCCGTTATTTTGACAACGCCTGCTCGGGTTGCGATGCCTCGGTCGGTATCGCAATGGCCTCCCAATTGCCCCAATCCTTTGCTGCCTCCACTCCAAAGGGGGTGCTTTACCAAGGTGCCAGTGGTGCAAAAAAGAAAGCTTCGAAAAAGAAAGGGGCCGCGGCAAAGGATGCGGACGGCTCCATGATGACCATGGATGACGACGAGGAAAACGGCGAAGCGGGCGGATCGATCGGCATGCTCAATGGGCCGGGGAATCTGGGCCACCTGTCGGCTCTCGATTTTCTCGAGCGGACGGAAATGGATGCGAAAGTCAGCCAACAGGAAATCGCCAAAGCCTCGACCAAGGCAAAAAATTCTGTGCCTTATCCTGGTTCCCGCCTCGGCCAAAACTTTGCCATGGTTTCCCGTCTCATTGCCGGTGGGATGCCCACCCGCATTTACTATTTATCCCTTGGAGGTTTTGACACTCATACCCAACAGGCAGGAGCCCATGAAAGATTGCTCAAAGAAATGGGGGATGCGGTGGCGGCATTTTTGGCCGACCTCAAGGCCCAGGGGAATCTCGAAAGAGTCACGCTGATGACCTTTAGTGAGTTCGGTCGACGGGTGAAGGAAAATGCCAGCGGCGGCACAGATCATGGAGCCGCTGCCCCTCTCTTTCTCGCCGGTGGCGGAGTGAAGGCGGGATTGCTCGGCCAAATGCCCTCCCTCGCCCCCAGGGACCTGTTCGATGGAGACGTGAAGTACAACACCGACTTCCGCTCCGTATACGCAACAGTTTTGGAAAAACATTTGGGGGTGAAATCCGAACTCATCCTAAAAAAGCCGTTCCCGCTGATTGCCGCGTACGGATAAATAAAAACCCCCGATGGGGTTGCCACCGGGGGTTTTGTCCGACTTTCGTCGCGCAAACTTCTTAGACGTCGTAGTACATGAAGAACTCATACGGATGGGGACGGAGACGCAGGGCGTCATAATCCTTGACCCGCATTTCGATAATCGTATCCACCATGTCCTTGGTGAAGACGTCTCCCTTGAGCAGGAACTCGTGATCCTTCTCGAGGGCCTGAGCCGCGCCGAGAAGTGAGTCCGGGGCGCTCGGAACCTTGGCAAGCTCCTTGGGGGGAAGCTCGTACAAATTCTTGTCGAGCGGATCGCCCGGATGAATCTTGTTTTGAATACCATCCAACCCGGCCAGCAGCTGAGCGGCACAAGCGAGATAAGGATTGGCAGCTGGATCGGGGGTCCGGAACTCAATACGAACCGCTTTCGGATTCGACGAGTAGGTCGGGATGCGGATTGCCGCACTCCGATTCCGCGCACTGTACGCGAAGTTGACTGGGGCCTCATACCCTGGAACCAGCCGCTTAAAGCTGTTGGTTGTCGGGTTCGTGATCGCCGTCAATGCCCGTGCGTGCTTGATGATTCCGCCGATGTAGTACAGAGCGAGTTCGCTCAAGTTGGCGTACCCCTTCCCTGCAAAGAGCGGCTTGCCGTCTTTCCAGATGCTTTGGTGACAGTGCATCCCCGAGCCATTATCTCCGAAGAGAGGTTTCGGCATGAAGGTGGCGGTCTTGCCGTGGCGCCGAGCGACATTGCGAACCACGTATTTATAGAGGTTCATCTTGTCACCTGTGCGTACAAGAGTATCGAAACGGATGTCGATTTCCGCTTGGCCAGCGGTGGCCACTTCGTGGTGCTGCCGCTCAATCTGCACCCCAAGATCCTCTAGCATGAGAGTAATCTCATTGCGGATATCCTGTTGAGTGTCGGCGGGAGGAACCGGAAAGTAACCTTCCTTGTGGCGGATCTTATATCCGGTGTTCGGCATTTCCTCGCGGCCGCTGTTGAATATCCCCTCAGCGGAGTCGACCTGATAGAAGGCACCGCGAGATGAGGAGTCGTAGCGTACATCATCGAAGATGAAGAATTCAGCTTCCGGTCCGAAGAAAGCGGTATCTCCAATCTTTGTGCTCTGGAGATATTTTTCGGCCCGAAGGGCGATGCTGCGCGGATCCCGCTCGTACGTCTGCATGGTGATCGGATCGATGACGGTACAAACGAGGCTGAGGGTCGGTTCCGCGTTGAACGGATCGATCATCGCAGTTGCCGGATCGGGAAGAACCAACATGTCGGACGAGTTGATCGACTTCCACCCGCGGATCGAAGATCCATCGAAGCCCAACCCCTCCTTGAAGGTCGACTCCTCAAGTTCCGCCAGAGTCGTCGTAAAGTGCTGCCAGGTTCCGGGGATATCGCAGAATTTGTAGTCCACCAGGCGACAGTTGTTGGCCTTGGCGAACGCCAAGACTTCTTTGCCCGATTTTGCATTCAGATGTTTTTCGCTCATTGCTTTTGCTCCTTTGTTTTGAAGTGGTGATTTGCCTGTGGGCATCTCAGACCGCCTTTTCTCCCTTGTCCTCCGTCCGAATGCGGATCACCTCATCCAACGGAAGAACAAAAATTTTGCCGTCCCCGATTTTCCCGGTCTTGGCAGCCTTCAGAATCGCCGTGATCGCTTTTTGAACGGATGCTTCGGGCAGGACGATCTCCAGCTTTACCTTGGGAAGGAAGTCCACGGTGTATTCGCTCCCGCGATATATTTCGGTATGGCCTTTTTGACGACCAAACCCCTTTACCTCAGTGGCGGTCATGCCCTCGATACCCGCTTCAGTGAGGGCTTCCTTCACTTCCTCTAGCTTGAAGGGCTTGATAATCGCTTCGATTTTCTTCAGTGCCATATTGTGTTTCTCTTTCTTGGTTGTCCCTAGGTGAGTCGAGCCCACGATGGGGAAGAATTGTGATACCTCCCCACCGTGGGCCTCGTCACGCCCGAAATCGACCGGTTAGATCGCTTTCGCGCCTTTGTCCTCAGTGCGGATGCGGATCGCCTCATCCACAGGGAGGACAAAGATCTTTCCGTCGCCGATTTTGCCTGTTTTTGCCGCCTTGATGATGGCGGCCGAGGCTTTTTCGACCGAGGCGGAGTCGAGAATGATCTCCAGCTTCACCTTGGGGAGAAAATCCACGGTATATTCGCTTCCGCGGTAGATTTCGGTATGGCCTTTTTGGCGGCCAAACCCCTTCACCTCGGTTACGGTCATCCCTTCCACGCCGGCTTCGTGAAGAGCTTCCTTCACCTCCTCCAGCTTGAAGGGTTTGATAATTGCTTCGATTTTTTTCAGAGCCATAAGAATTGCCTTCTTTCTGGGGTAAACCCCGGATTAATAGATGTAGCCCTTCTCTTCGTGATCGCTGACGTCCAAACCTTCCCGCTCCGATTCCGCTGCAGGACGGAGGCCCATCAGCGCCTTTATGACAAAGGCAATGACCGTGGTGCCCACGATGGAGAGAACGAGAGTAAGCGCCATCGCCTTGCACTGCTCGGCCACCAAAGTTTTGCCAACAATCTCTTTCAGATTCAGGTTGAGGTTCGCATTCACGTCGGCCGTTGCGAGAACGCCCGTCAAGAAAGCGCCGAGCGTTCCCCCCACCGCATGAACTCCGAAGGTGTCGAGGGCGTCGTCGTAACCAAACCACTTTTTCACCCGGGTGCAGAAGAACCATGGGACTAGGCCCGCGGCGACTCCGATGATGATCGACCCGGAAGCGTCGATGAATCCAGTTGCAGGAGTTACCACCACCAAGCCGGCCACTGCGCCCGAGCAGAAACCGAGAACGCTCGCCTTGCCCTTATCGAAATATTCCGCCACCGCCCAAACGAACGCGGCCACGCCGGTCGCAAGAGTTGTGGTCATAAAGGCATTCGCTGCGACGCCGTCAGCGGCGACAGCCGATCCGGCGTTAAATCCGTACCAGCCGACCCAGAGCATTCCGGTACCGACCATACAAAGCACCATGCTGTGCGGAGGCATCGGTTCTTTGCCGAAGCCTAGGCGCTTGCCGAGAATCATGCAGAGAATCAGCGCGGACCATCCGGAGGACATGTGAACTACGGTCCCGCCTGCAAAGTCGATCGCTTTGATCGCTGCGCCGGCGTTCCAAACTCCGTTCATCAAACCATTGATACCCCAAACCATGTGCGCGAGGGGGAAGTAAACGATGAACATCCATGCACCGACAAAAAGCAGCAGGGCGGAGAATTTAATTCTTTCCGCAATTGCCCCGATGATCAGTGCTGGCGTGATAATCGCAAACATCATCTGGTACATGCTGAAAACATTCTGGGAAACCCAGTAGGCGTAATCGGTGTTTGGAGCCGATGTCACTCCCTTCAGGAAGGAGAACTCCAGTCCGCCAAGGATCGGGCTGTTGAAGCCCTTTCCAAAAACAAGGCTGTAGCCCACGGCCCACCAGAGGATGGTGACCAACCCGGTGATTCCCAAGCATTGGGCCAAGATGGAGAGAACGTTTTTCGAACGAACAAGTCCACCGTAAAAAAGTGCTAATCCAGGGAGGGTCATGAACAGCACGAGTGCGGCCGAGGTCATCATCCAGCCGTTATGGCCGGGACCGGCTATGCCAACTGACGCGGTTGTCAGACCTTCCGGAATATTCCCTTTGGCATCTTTGAGAGCTGCTGTGGGATCTCCGTTCCCAAGATAGGCCTCGAGACCAGCCACCCGTTGCTCCAAGGTCGGCGCCGGGGCGTCCGCACGGACTCCTGCCAGCGACATCCAGAATACAGTCAGCACCACCAAGGGGCGCCATCCCAACACGTTTTGTATCGTCATACTTCCATCTCCTTTTTTGGTCTGGTTTCTATCGTCCTATGGACGGACCTCTGAAGCAGACTCCCCTCAAGAGATCAGACCTTACGAAGCAGATGGCATGCCAAAAAACTTGGCCCATTCAAAATAATTGTAACTCCTTAATAATTAGGTGTCTGGAATGTGCCGGTATTCGGGATCTTTCCCGCGCCCACCCGTAGGTGGCTATTTCCCGCCTTACCTCAATTGAACCTACTAGTAGATGTAGCCTTTTTCCTCGTGATCGCTGACATCCAAACCTTCGCGCTCCGCCTCAGTTGAGGGGCGCAAGCCCATGACGAATTTGACGCCCCAAGCCACAGCCGCGGTGCCAACGACCGAAATAAGCAGGGTCACGAGAATCGCTTTCGACTGCTCGATCAGAAGAGCCCTGCCGATAATCTCCTTGAGATGGAGGCGCAGGTTTGGATTCACCTCTGCCGTTGCAAAAATTCCGGTCAGGAAAGAGCCGATCGTCCCCCCAATGGCGTGAACCCCAAACACGTCCAAGGTATCGTCGTAGCCAAACCACCGCTTCACGCGAGTACAGAAAAACCACGGAACGAGTCCTCCCGCCAAGCCGAGGAGAACCGCACCGGTTGCATCCACAAACCCAGCCGCCGGGGTGATTGTGACCAGACCTGCCACCGCGCCTGAGCAGAAGCCGAGGACGCTGGCCTTTCCCTTATCGAAATACTCAGCCACCGCCCAAACAAATGACGCCACACTCGCCGCCAAAGTGGTGGTCAGAAATGCATTGGCTGCAACCCCATCCGCCGCCAGAGCGGACCCAGCGTTAAATCCGTACCACCCGACCCAAAGCATTCCAGTCCCGACCATACAGAGCACCATGCTGTGAGGAGGCATGGCCTCTTTATTCCATCCAATCCGTTTTCCAAGAATGATACAGGCGGTCAAAGCGGACCATCCCGAAGCCATTTCCACCACGAACCCGCCCGCAAAATCGATCGCCCGAATCCCCGCCGCGGGATTCCACACCCCGTTCATCCAACCAGTGCTCCCCCACACCATATGCGCGATGGGGAAGTAGACGACGAACATCCAGGCGCCGGTGAAAAAAAGAACGGCTGAAAACTTCATTCTTTCCGCTACCCCTCCGATCAGCACCACGGGAGTGATGATCGCGAACATCAGCTGGTACATGCTGAAAACGTTTTGAGAGACCCAATAGGCGTAATCGGTATTGGGAGCCGACGTTACGCCTCGGAGCAACGTGAACTCCAAGCCACCCAGAAAAGGGCTTTGGAAGCTTTTCCCGAAAACGAGACTATATCCCACCGCCCACCAGAGAATCGTCACCAGTCCGGTGATTCCCAAACACTGAGCCATGATCGAAAGAACGTTTTTTGCACGAACCAGGCCTCCATAAAAAAGGGCCAGTCCGGGAAGGGTCATAAACAGAACCAGTGCCGCGGAAATCATCATCCAGGCGTTGTGGCCCGGTCCCGCCACGCCCACGGACGCGGTGATGGGTTGCTGATCGGGATTTCCCGATTTTGCTTTCAGAGTGGCTGCTGGATCGCCGTTCGTCAGGTAGGCCTCGAGACCCGCAACCCTCTGCTCCAGTGTGGGAGCGGGAGCTTCCGCGCCGACGAAGTTTGAAAATGGAAGACAAAGTCCGAGCGCCACGACTCCTGCTCGAATCCACGATTTCACCGCCACCATCCTATGGTTGGGGGTTAGGCCTGTTCGGGTGCAGCCGCTGCTGCTTCACCCTCACCTACGGCAAATCGGGTGAAGCGACGGACGACAATATTTTCCCCGAGCTCGCCAATTTTGGAGGAAATGATGTCTTTCATAGTCAGATTGGCGTCCTTCACAAAAGCCTGCTCCATCAAACAAACGGTGCTGTAGTATTTCTCCACTTTGCCCGCGACGATTTTTTCCACCACGGCCTCAGGCTTGCCCTTGATCTGGGCGGCTGCGACTTCCCGCTCGTCCTTCAACGCTTTTTCAGGAACCTCTTCCCGACCCACATAAAGGGGGCTGGCCGCGGCAATCTGTAGGGTGATGTCTTTCACCAGTTCCCGAAAATGTTCGTTTTTCGCGACGAAATCGGTTTCACAGTTTACTTCCACCAAGACTCCGACCTTCCCTCCCAAATGAATGTAGGAAGCGATTACCCCTTCCCGTGTTTCCCGTCCGGCCTTTTTTCCGGCGGCTAAGTTGAATTTCTTGCGCAGGATTTTTTCGGCCTCCTCAGGGTTCCCATTCGCTTCGGTGAGAGCTTTTTTACAATCCATCATGCCCGCATGGGTGCGATCACGCAGATCTTTTACAATTTTGGGGTCGATCGTGGCGGCGGTGCTCATGGAATGAAATCCTTTCGTCGTTTCTTACGCGGTGAGAGCGGCTTCTTTTCCTTTGGAGGTCCGCTCTTTTTTCTTTTTATCAGTTTTCTCGGGTGCTTCTGCTTTGTCGGCAGAGGCGGTGGAGTGCGCTGGTCCACGGCGACGACCTTCTTCGATGGCCTCCGCCATTGGCTCCATCACGGCGCGAATCGAGCGGATGGCGTCGTCGTTACAGGGAACAGCGATGTCGGCATCGTCTGGATCGGCATTCGTATCGGCCAAAGCAATTACAGGAATCCTCAGACGGCGGGCCTCTTTCACGGCAATTTCCTCCCGTGGCATGTCGACCACGACCATGGCAGCGGGAATTTTATCCATATTCAAAATTCCTGCGAGATTCCGACCCAGTTTGGCTTTTTCACGGCGGAGAGCAGCGGATTCTTTTTTGGGGAGAAGATCCATCGCGCCTGAAGTTTCCTTGGTTTCGATGCTTTTTAATTTCGCCACGCTCCGACGAATCGTCGCGAGATTCGTGAGAGTTCCCCCAAGCCAGCGTCCGGTGACGTAGTGGGACTTCGTGCGTTCAGCGAGTTCTTTGACAACTTCTTGAGCGGGCTTTTTCGTCCCGACGAACAGGATATGTCCACCCTTGGCGGAAGCTTCGCGAAGAAAGTCCGCCGCTTTTCGAACCTGCTCGGCCGTCTTGGATAGATCGATGATATAAATCCCATTGCGAGGACCAAAGATGAACTCCTTCATCTTGGGATTCCATTTATCGGTGCGGTGTCCAAAGTGAACCCCTGCTTCGAGGAGTCGTTTCACCTCTGCTTCTGTTGCCAACATAGTCTTTTTTCCTGTCCGTATATGACCCCGACTTGTCGGAGCTTCCCTTTCTAGGGAATAAGGTTTCAGTTTCGTTGTCCGCTGAAGCGGACGTTGAATTCAGGCAATGTCTTACTTTCAAAAAGAAATTAAGAGCAAAGCTTTTCCAACATAGAGACTTCTTGCGCGAAGCCAAGCTTCACATTCGCTTCTGAACGGGAAAGCTCTTTCAGCCCCATAAAGCCATTAAACCTATTTTTACATTTTTATGTTGACAATATATTTTAAGTCATTTATATCACGGAGGATGCGAAGCATTTTACCTGTTTTGGTTGTTCTCGCTAGTTTTGCTTCATATACACAAGCTGTTGCGGTCGAGTCTGTTAAAGCAGATTCTTCCAAGAAGAAAGCCCCCGAGGCCGCCCCTACAAATAGTTATCCGCTCAAACGGAATATTGTTACGACCTACTTTTGGATTGGGCAGGGCGGAACAAGCATCAGCTCGACCCAAAACATCATGAGCGCTTGGGATCAGTTTTGGAAAAAGAACTTTGGTGGGATCGATGCTCCAGAAGATCGGAAAGACGCAAAAAAGTTTCGCGAGGCGAGTTTGCCCGAGAAGTTCGCCCCCACTCTGAACCCTTTTTACGTTGCCCTTCCCTTCAATGATATTGCCTTCCCAAAAAAGGCTCGTGAGTACGTCCCGTGGTGGTGTGAGGCGGACTATAAAAAAGACCGTCTCGAATCTCAGTGTAAGGGCCGCTGGTTGATGATCAAATTTCAGAACAAGGTCTGCTTTGCCCAGTGGGAGGATGTTGGCCCTTTGCGGTATGATCATGCTGAGTACGTCTTCGGCGAGGAACGGCCCACCCGCTACTCCCGTGCCGGCTTGGACGTCTCCCCTGCGGTTCGAGATTACCTCGGACTAAGCGGGCTCGATAAAACCGACTGGAAATTTGTGGAAGACGACCAGGTTCCTTACGGCCCTTGGATTGAATACGGAGAGCAAGCCATTCTCTACAGCGCGATCAAAACTCAGACCGCCAAAAAGCTTCGCAAAGACCTCTGATTCCAGCCGCCAGTACGGCTGCCTTTCCCCTGCTACTTTCGCATCGCCCAGACGGCGAGAGCCGAAATATCCGACGGATTTACTCCCGAAATCCTGGCGGCCTGACCAAACGTTCTGGGCCGGATCTCCTGCAATTTTTGCCGCGCCTCTTTCTTCAGCCCCACAACGGTCTCGTAGTTGAAATTCTCCGGAATGTTTTTTCCCTCCATTTCCTTGAGGGTCGCAATTCTTTCGAGATCCCGCGCGACGTACCCTGAGTATTTTACGTCCGCTTCCACCGCCTCCGCGATCTCTCCCGCCACTCTTTGAAACTCCTCGGGCAAATCGTTCCACGTGATCTCGGGCCGCCGGAGCCAATCCTCCAGCGTTTTCCCCTCTCGTCTCGCCTTCACCAGCTTTGCCCGACATTCGTCGATTTGCTCTCTCTTTTCTTTTGTTCGGCGAACTCGCTCGGCCGAAGCCAACCCCAACTCCCCTGCTCTCTCCGTGAGCCGAAGGTCCGCGTTGTCTTGCCGGAGCAGAAGCCGATATTCGGCACGTGAGGTGAACATTCGGTAAGGCTCACGAGTTCCTTTTGTCACAAGATCATCCACCATAACTCCGATATAAGATTCGTGCCGTTGCGGCTTCCACGCCTCCGCACCACGCGACTCCAGGGCCGCATTGATCCCGGCCAAGATGCCTTGCCCTGCCGCCTCTTCGTACCCAGAGGTCCCATTCAACTGACCTGCAAAATAAAGCCCCTTCACTAGCTTGGTTTCGAGTGACGGCCATAACTGTGTAGGTGGGCAGTAGTCGTACTCCACCGCGTAGCCAGGCCGAAGAAACTCGGCCGCACCTAAACCTGGAATAGAGCGGATCATCTCAATCTGGACATCAAAAGGGAGACTCGTGGAGCAGCCGTTGACGTAATATTCGTTCGTATGCCTGCCCTCCGGCTCAAGAAAGATCTGGTGTCTCTCCTTGTCCGGGAATTTGACAATCTTGTCCTCTATCGATGGGCAGTATCTTGGCCCAACTCCTTGAATGATACCGCAATACAAAGGAGATCTTGATAGATTTTTGCGAATGATTTGCGCTGTATTGTCGGTTGTGTGTGTTATCCAGCACGGTATTTGTTCCACGTGGAACAAGCCGTCTTTCCAGTGGTTGAGTGTGAAGCTGTCTTCTGGGCCCTTTTGAATGGTATCGACCAGGTAGCTGAAGGTTGGGGGAGGGGTATCGCCGTTCTGTGGGTCCAACTTTGTAAAATCTATGCTCCGCTTGTTTAGCCTCGGCGGCGTCCCTGTTTTTAGCCTTTCCACCTGAAATCCGAGTGCCTTGAGCTCGTCCGAAAAGGCGCTTGTGCCATCCCCCATTCTGCCTCCGGCGACATTGCGATCTCCGACATGCATAAGGGCCTTTAGAAATGTTCCTGTTGTTATGACGACCTTCTTGGCGTTTAGCCTTACGCCGAGGTTCGTCACAACACCGCGTGCATCTCCGCCATCAACAACGAGGCGAGCGATCTGTCCCTGCTTAAGATCGAGATGAGGTTGATTTTCCAAGGCGAACTTCATCCGGAACTGGTAGGCCTTTTTATCGCACTGTGCCCGAGGGCCACGAACGCTCGGCCCCTTGCTAGAGTTGAGCATTCGCATCTGGATTGCTGTCGCGTCAGTGTTGATTGCCATTTCACCGCCTAGGGCATCAATTTCGCGGACGATGTGTCCCTTGGCCAATCCGCCGATCGCCGGGTTACAGCTCATCTGGCCGACGGTATCGAGGTTCATCGTCAGCAACAGAGTCTCTGCTCCCATCCGGGCAGAGGCTAAAGCAGCCTCGATACCTGCATGCCCAGCCCCAATCACGATTACATCGTAATTTTTGGGGAAGACAAAAAGGGAGGACGCACTCACAAAAGGCTTTTTAGACGACAGGGCAGGGGAGCCGATCGGTAAAAATGGTCTTCGCCGATGGGAGCCGACCAGGATGTTTTGCCTCAGAATTTGGCAGCCCGACCGGCAAAACAAGGGCAATAGCTACATTCTTATCTCCTTCTGCACCAATAATTTCTTTGACCTTTGTTTCATCCCACCCATTAATATAGCAAGTTGAATAGCCTTTTGATTGTGCGGCCAGCGCAAGGGTGGTTGCCATGATCATGGCATCCTTAATCGCATATTCGCGCTCTTTGTCAGCCAGGCCTTTCTGGAACCCTGGAGCGTTTTCGCCAATCCAGTCCGCAAATTTCTGTGGCCAAGCACCTGAGGAGACCCCTGTTTTCAGGATTTCGCCCATATGCGTTTCCCACCCACGGATTGAGACTGCAAAAACAAAAGTTACAGGGGCTTCCAAGATCTGTTTTTGTCCCCAGGCTGCGGCGGCGAGGGCCTCTTTTTGGGCCATCGAGCGGATCAAAACGACTCTTGTCGGTTGAAAGTTCCATGAGCTGGGAGCGTCCTGCATTAAGGATAAAAGCTCCTGAAGAACACCATCCGGAATCGGGTCGTTCTTAAAGGATTTTATACTACGCCGGGCACGGATCGATTCCGCGGTTGTAAGATCGGATTTGTTCATCACGAAATAGTATCCGAAAGAAGCAAAAAATGAAAGCCGTGGGAGGCCTGCCCCCCTAACCAAGGGGCCCACGCTTACCGTGCAGTGAAAAGCTCTTCGATCGTCTGGAGATCCACGTGTTCCGATTGAATCGACCAAAGCTTGGAATAAAGTCCTCCAGAGCGAGTCAGGGTCGAATGATCTCCCAATTCTTTGATCCGACCATTTTCCACAACAGCAATTGCGTCTGCTTTGCGTACAGTCGAAAGACGATGGGCTACGACGATACTGGTTCGACCAGCTAGAAGGTGATCAAGGGCAAGTTGGATCTGTTTCTCCGTCGCGGTATCGACGCTGGCGGTGGCCTCATCAAGGATAAGAACAGGAGGATCTTTCAGAAGAGCTCGGGCGATGGATAGCCTCTGCCGCTCTCCGGCACTGAGTCGGACACCTCTCTCACCAACTTTCGAATTCCAGCCATCAGGAAGAGCGCGGACAAAGTCGAGCGCACAGGCGGCCTGCAGAACTCTTTCGATCTCGATATCGGTGGCTCCTGGTTTGCCCAGCTCGAGATTTTCCCGAACCGTCGCCTGAAATAGAAAAGGCTCTTGAGTTACAACCCCGACCTCACGACGAAGTTCCTCGAGGGCAATCTGTGGGAGGGAAGTTCCATCCAGCAAAACCTCTCCGGAGGTTGGATCGTGAAACCGAGCCACGAGAGAGGCGAGCGTGGTTTTGCCTGCTCCTGTTGGGCCGACAAGGGCAAGGGAAGTGCCTGAGGGGATTTTGAGATCGATGCCATGAAGAACCTCTTTGCCCGTCCGATAGGAAAAATGGATATTTTGGAAAACCACCTCGCGGGCCGAGCCCTGTCGGGGGGGGAGTTGTCGAAGGGAAGCCGTCGGAACATGTCCAGGCTCGGGTTCGGCATCCAAGATAGAAAAGACCCTTTCTCCGGCTGCTCGACCCGCTTGAATCAGCTGATTCAAGCTATGGAGCCGGCCCACCGGCTCGTAAAACATTCCGACATAGAGGAGGAAGGCGACGAGCTCGCCGACTGCCATTTTGCCTTCGAGAACCGACCTCCCCCCAACCCAGAGAACGAGACATGTTCCCGCAGCCGCGAACCAAGCCATGGATGGAGAATAAAAAGCCCAGGCCTTCATAATCCCCAAAGAGGCGGTGCGAACGTCTTGCGCAACTATTTCGAAGCGGTTCGCGCCTTCTTGTAACCATCCGTAGGTTTTTATCTGTTTCATGCCTTGGAGATGGTCCATGAGAAGGGAGTTCAAGGCGGATGAAGCTTTCCGTTGGATTCTGTAGCGCGGATGAGCGGTGAGGGTGTAGTACAGGGCGCCCGCCGCAAGAAAGGGGATGGGAGCTAGAGACCAGGCGGCAAGGACGGGATCAATTCGAAAAAGAATGAATCCGACTCCAAAAAGCTGGAGGAGGGCGATCAGGCCCTGTTCGATTCCGTCGATCAGCATCCGCTCCATGTTCATCACGTCCTCACTCACGCGGGTCAGCATATCCCCGCTAGAGCGGTGGTCGTACCAAGAGGTAGAAAGTCGCTGAAAGGCGGAGTAAAGATCCCGTCGGAGATCGAGGATCACCTTTTGCTCGAAAAGGTTGTTGAGGAGAATGCGTAGCGCGTTCAGGCCATCGCGCCCGAGAAAAACGAGGAGCAGTAGCCCGACAAGCCAGGGTAGTTTGTCCTTTTGTCCCTTCGCAATGACATCATCGATCAGGTAGCCGGTCAGGCGGGGGTAGACGAGGCCGAGGAGGGTGGAAAGCAGGGCGGCCGAAATGGTTCCAACGGCGTAGCCCGGATATTTACGGAGGTAGGCGGCGATTCGGAGGGCGGTTGACATGAAGACGAAAGAGTAGCTACTTCCGACCGAGCAGCCAATGATGGACGGAAGTTAGGATGCTTGGGGTAAGCCGAGAGTCCGCAAAAGGGCAAGGTCATCCGACTCCTCGGGATTTGGGGCGGTCAGAAGTTTGTCGCCGAAAAAGATCGAGTTGGCGCCAGCAAAAAAACAGAGGGCCTGCCCTTCCCGCGTGAGGGCGGTCCGGCCGGCACTCAAACGAACGCGGGCCCGGGGAAGGGCGATTCGGGTCGTGGCGATGAGCCGTACAAGTTCGAACACATCCACCATCTTTTGACCAGCAAGGGGAGTTCCTTCCTGAGGCATGAGACAGTTGATCGGAACGCTTTCCGGAGCGGGATCGAAGCCGCAAAGAACTTCGAGCATTTTCAGCCGATCGTCTTCCGTTTCCCCCATTCCCAAAATCCCCCCACAGCAAACCGACATTCCGGCATTCTGGACTGAGCGGATGGTACGAAGGCGGTCCTGAAAAGAGTGGGTGGTGACAATCTTGGAATAGTGTTCGGGAGAGGTGTCGAGATTGTGGTTATAAGCCGTGACTCCGGCTTCCTTCAGCTGCCGGGCGGCCTCGTCGGTAAGTTGACCCAGTGTGACACAGACCTCCATGCCGAGCTGTTTCACGTCCCGCACGATATTGAGAACCGACTCAAACTTGGCCTCCCCTTCACGGACCCCTTTCCATGCGGCTCCCATGCAGAAACGCCCAGCTCCTGCTTCCTTCGCTTGCCGGGCTTCTTCGAGAACAGCCTCGCGATCCATCAGCCTCTCGGCTTTAACGCCTGTGTCGTATCGAGAACTCTGAGCACAGTATCCGCAATCCTCACTACACCCGCCAGTCTTGATGCTCAAAAGGCGGCACAGCTGGACACCTTCTTTTTCGCCCCAATGTGCCCGGTGTGCCTGACGAGACTGTTCCAAAAGGGAGAAAAGAGGCTGGCGGTAGATAGAGGAAAGAGAGGCGAAGGTTTGGGGTGATTTTTCGTATCTGAGGAGCACCCATTAAGAGTGGCAAGTGGAGTAGGGGAGGTCAAAAACTGATTGCGTATACGGAAAGAAGGAGGACGATTCATCTATGAAAACAACTCCCAGCCCACTCCTCGTCCTCAGCATCCTCCTATGTATCTTGAGCCCATTCACGGCCCGTGCGGATTTTTTTGGCAAGCTTGAGCCTCAACTGATTCAAGTCATAGACGGGAAAAAGGCGGATTATAAAAAACCTGCGACAAACGCGAAGTACACCGCCATTTACTACTCCGCTCACTGGTGCCCGCCCTGCCGGGCTTTTACGCCCAAGTTGGTTGAGTGGTACAATGAATTTAAGCCGAAGCACAAAGATTTTGAGTTGGTCTTTGCTAGCTCGGACAAAGATGAAAACGCGATGCTGGAGTATATGACCGAGATGAAGATGCCTTGGCCTGCGATACGTTTCGCCGAAAAGAAGAAAAGTGGAGTCGACAAGTATGCTTCCGACGGGATCCCTTATCTTGTGTTAATCAATGCTGAGGGAAAAAATTTAACCGGAGCCCAAGGGAATGAATGGCAACCCCCAGCCGAATTGCTTAAAAAGATCGAGGAAATTGTGGAGGACAAAAAGTGATTCGATGTCTTTTTATTGCATATCTGTTGGTCTCGTTGTCGGCCTTCGCTCGCGCCGAGAGCTACGCTGATTATGTGGCTCGTCATAAGCGGATCCAGAAATTGGTTAATCCGATGAACGTGCCTGTCGCGAATGTCCTCAATGACCAGTGGGATGCAAATCCGGAATACGCCAACCCGAACGACCGAGTTGCCACTCCCGGCCCCAAAAAGTTTTATATCAAATCATCCCGAGACGATCAGGGGCGGGTAACCTGCCTTCCAAGACCTAAATAGCTGCCCACGGGAGTGAATCTCCCCAGCCGTTCAAGGCCACGGCAGAGCTTGATCATCCGTTTAATCCTTTCTAACTGAGAGCGCCGGGTCAGCCAGCGGGGTATTTGCGGCTCGGGCAAAGCGGAAAGTTCCCAAGGATGGAAATAGAGACATAGCAATCCGTCGTGCTGCAGAACTCGGGCACATAAAGCCAAATAGATGGGTAGAGGCAAAATATGAAAACTGGCCCAAAAAAGGGGGAAGCGGATACCGGGCAACACAGCAGCAGGGACTTCCCAAAGCGGTCCAATCTGAAAAGGTCGCCTCGGTTCTCGACGATAATCGTATCTTCCCGGAATCCACGTGGGATTCAGGGACGCATCGTAACGGAATCCTGCGCGAGTAATGTCCTCTTTATTGATTTTTCGTAGTCGGGGAGAACGGAATCCATGAATCTCCTGACCGGAAATCTCCTGAAGAAGGGTGCGGCTGGCAGAAAGTTGAAGATCCTCCCCGGCACGATGAGACCACCCATGAGAAGCGATCTCGTGACCACAAGCCCCCGTTTCACGAAGAAGTTCAGGAGCCAACTGAGCAAGCCGCGCAGTGCAAAAGGTTGTACCGGGATACTTCCATTCTTTTGTAAAATTTAGCCACTCCTCCCAAATATCCCGCCCCCGACTCAGTCCATGGTCAGGAAAGGGGGCGGCACCAAAATCAGCCGGCGCGTCATACTCCTCTACATCCCATGTCAAAAGAATGGAGTTCATTCGTGGAGGCGGTAGGCCCCTGTCCACGACCACCAACGAATCAAGAGAAGCTCCTCAAAACATTTGAGAGAATCGCAAAAAAGCTTCACGCGGGAGGTCTTGTAGGTGTGCCGAGAAGACACTTGGGCCGGGATCTGCCCAACTCGAAATCCAAGTCTACGACAGAGATAGAGTAGTTCGACGTCAAAAGCAAAGTCAGTAAGCTTTTGTTTGTTAAAAAGGCGCACTGCGGCATCCCGAGTAAAACCCTTTAAGCCGGCTTGGGTGTCGGGATAATTAATTCCGAGGAGCCAACAGGCAAACCGATTAAATCCCCAACCCAAAAAAGCACGTCTCGCAGGTAATGCCCCTTGCGCCTGATGGGCCATGGAACGGGACCCAATGACCACATCGTACCTTGCAAGGGATTCCTCGAGTGGAGTCAGGTGGTCGATCGAATAAGCCAAATCTCCGTCCATAAACAGAAGTCGATCTTCCGTGGCTCCCTCAAACCCATGCCGAATCGCCATCCCTTTGCCACCATTTTTCGACAAGATTTTTACCTCCGCATTTTTGAGGGGCTTCAACTGCAACTTGAATGCCTCGCCAGTGCCGTCATTGGAACCGTCATCAACAACGACCACTCGCAATTGCGGATTTCTACGACTTGCTTCCTCAAGGGCTTGGGAAACGTCCTTCACCAGATGACGTTCATTATAAACAGGAAGGACGAGCCGCGACCGCATGCAAGACTTCATGCAGAAAAGTTTTGAAACGAAGGAACCGCCTGTCAATTGAACTAATTGCTCATTTGTCAGTTATATGCTCACAGCAGGCTCCCCGATGGCCCTCTGCCTAAATGCTACTGTGGGATCCTTAGCGCTATTTCTCAGGAGGCAATATTTAGAGAAATCGTCGAAAGAAGTTTCGCAGATTCCGGCTTACGTATCGGGCCGTAAACCGTTTGAGCTCCAACCGAGAGGTGTCGGGAGCATTGATTCCACGATGCATCGTGCAGGCGGTTTTAAATCCTGCATCACGAACAAGTTCCACAGTGATTTGGTTATAATCTCCATAGGGAAAAGCAAAATGCTCCACGGGAAGACCGAACCGATCCTCCAGCTTTTTTTTACTCGCGTTAATTTCCTCCTTGGCCTGCTCGCGCGAAAGAAGGGAAAGACGAGGATGGTTGCAAGTGTGAGCTCCAATCCAATGCCCGGCCGATAGCCACTCTTTGATCTGAGACTCATTCATCAGGGGGTCGGCTTCCCCGCCCTCGCGAGCTTCCCAATCACTAGTTTGCCCAATTCGATCAGCCACCAGGTAGTTGATCGCTCGTATATTATTTTTTTGCATACGAGGAACCGCCTCCGTCAGATTGTTAAGAAACCCGTCGTCAAAAGTAATGGTGAGTGTCTTTTTTTCCCTGCCGGCAGGCGGGGAAGGAAGTTCGGAAATAAATCCTCTTGAAGAAAGTTCCTCCATCTGGCGGGAAAAAAGAGTTGGCTCAAGGTAGAGCCCCTTGATCCGAGCCTTCCGAGATGGTGTCGCGATCCTGTGGTAGCAAAGAATCGCGCGGCCTTCGCAAAAAAGATCCTCAAAAGGAGCCAGTTCAGTGAAATATTCGGGCAGGGGTTGGCGTCTCATCGAATTAGCCGTTGGCGAGGGATGAGGTTAAGTTTGTAAAAACTGCTCGTGCAACTTCGTCGGATGAAATCTGCGAAAGGCAAATTGCCCTGCCCCCCGAACATTTCTGCTCTGCCGATGCGTTACATTCACAAGCACGGATGAGAAGTTGGTGATCGGCTCCCCTGGGGGCCCACCCTGGCCGTCCAACCGACTCACGAAAAAGGGAAACGGTAGGTTTGCCCAACGCCATTGCCAAATGGAGGACTCCCGAGTCGAGTCCGACATGCAGCTTCGATGCCTTGAGAAGTGCTGCAAAACGTGACATAGAGAGGGGGTCGAAAAAGTTTTGAATTCTCTCATCCTGAACCAAAGAAAGCAGATCCGCCTGCCGAGCGATTTCCCGTTGGGAACCGGATCCAGTGACAACGACTCGAGTTTGGGGCGATTTTTTCCAAAATTGGTGAAGAGTGTCCGACCAGGCGTCCAGGGGCCACTCGTTAAGGGGAGAGCTGGCTGCGCTGATCGACAGGTGGAGGAACGGGGAGGGAACTTGGCTTTTTGCCCAAGCCGCATCCTCAGGAGAAATCTCCCAAGCCCACCCGGGACCAACTCCCTCCCAACCCAAATCGCGGAGGACAGAAAGCCTTTGCTCAAAAACTGGCTGGGCACGATCCCTCCGTGAAACGGTACGGGTGAGCCTCCACTTGGCCGGCCAGGAGTTGCGTCCGGTCAAATGGGCCACACGATTCCGAGCCCCGCTCCATCCCGTGCAAAAAAGATTGCGATCGGAACCCGCAAGAGAAATGGCCGCGTCGTACTTTTCTGCGCGGATCGCAAGTAAGGTGGAAAGATGCCGCCAAGGGGGTGGGCTGGGTTTTCGAAGAGGAATAATCCAGCTACGGTTTACTTCGGGCACCAACCCTAGGAGCTCTGCGCCAACAGGAGTAGTCATGACATCGACGAGCGTGCCGGATTGGGCGAGCGCCCGAATCGCAGGAATCGAGTGAACTGTGTCACCCAAAAATCCAAGGTCGACCACAAGGACCTTTTTCCAAGAAGGAAGAGGCATAGGGGAGTTTCGGTCAGAGAGGGCGTAATGGCCAACCCAGAAACGTCGTCTTGGCCGAAGGCTTGGGTTGGAACAAGATAAACGAATGCCATCCCGCCCTCTTCCTTATGTTTTTGAGTTTGCGAGTAATGTAAAGGCGGACCCGAAAAAGGTGATGTCCTTTCATTTGGATCCCAAAAATATTGCCCGAGTCTCTCCCTGGTGGATTCAGATTCTCTCCCTTGAATCCCCTGAACGGATTGTGCAGGGCTCGAAAATCCGGATCAAAGTCCGCTCCCTCGGGCTTCCCCAATCTTGGGAAGTCACCGTCGCAGAAGTGGTAGATTTCACGGCATACCCCGCCAAAGCCTCGCTATTGGATGTAGCGGAGAAAGGCCCCTTCGCATACTGGCGCCATCTCCACGAGTTTTGGGCAGCTCCTGACGGAACCACCGGATTGGTGGACCGGATCGAGTTTCTTCCTCCAGCAGGATTTCTGGGAACACTTGCCTTGCCGCTCATACGAAAATTTTTCGAAATCCTTTTCCGCGCACGCCACGATGCCACGCGAAAAATCGTCGAGTCGGCTTAGCTGGGTTTGATGAGGTGCCCCACGGGTCCTATGGAGGCCCAGTCCACTGACACCGACTGCTTGAGGAACGTTTTGTGGCTGACGTAACTCACCTTTCCGGTTCGAACTCCGTGTTCATGGACGAGTCGAGTGGTTTTGACGTCGTAGCAGCAGTACTCCGCCACCTGTTTTTGTTTTCCTTCCCGCCACCACTGGATCGCCTCCATGCCAGAAGCGGTCTTTTTTACGCCGCAGGTCGCCTCGGCAACAGCGTCTAGGCCGACGCGGTGTTTAATTTTTTCCTCAAGGCTCACCATCAGGTCGAGGGTGGGAACGGTGGAAAAGTCGAAAACGGAGTAAGCGGTTAGAACGGTGTAGTCGAACCGAAGCACATTAAAACCCACGACCAGATCAGCACGGCGCAAATCGGCGATCAAGCGGTCCACGTCCTTCTCCAAATACACCGCGTATTCCTCCTTGTCAGAGTGATAGAGTACAGCAACGGAAACCCCCATCCGATCGATATTCCCCCAGCCGCCGACCTCAGCGGCGCTTTTCTGTGTTTCCAGATCAAAGTAAACAATATTGCCCATTTCCATTTAGGAAATCGCATGCGGGGTCAAAAAGGCAACCGCTTTTCGCGCGCAGGTTAGACTTGTTCTTTTTCCTCCCAGAGGTTATAACGACATGCTATGACTGACTCCAGATTAGCAAGACAGACGGCGGAACGATTGATCGGCTCTCGGGCTCAACTCCTCAAATTCAGCTGTTTGCTGGGTTTCGACGGCTTCTTGGACTCGATTTTACAGGTGGTGGATCAGCGCCAAACGGCAACCAAATATCTTCCCTACACCTCCATCAAGCCCTTCGCGAAAAAAGTCGGAGAGGCAGCAGGGAAAAGTGCAAATTTTGAGGTCGTCCCCACGACGGAGAAAATTGGGGGGAACGGCCCCTTGATGGCTTTTGCCATGTCGACACTCGGCGCGCCCGTCGAGTACATGGGGATGTGCGGATATCCGAAACTTCACCCCGTTTTTACCGAATTTGCAAAACGGGCCAAGGTTCACTCCTTTGCCGAACCCGCCCTTACCTCGGCGTTGGAATTCAACGACGGTAAAATCATGCTGGGTCAACTGGCCTCGGTCCAGGATGCAAACTGGGAGACGATCCAATCCCGCCTCGGCGACAAGCTGGTGCAGAAGTTGTGGTCTTCGGCCGCCTTCGTCGGAATGGTGAACTGGACGATGTTGCCACATATGTCGGCCATCTGGAAAAAACTCCTAACCGAGTACAAAGCCGGCAAGCCAGGCAAACGGAAGCAGCTGTTCTTTGATTTGGCAGATCCTGCCAAACGGATCGAAGCGGATCTTTTGGCCGCGCTGAAGATCATCGGTGAGTTCCAATCCGAAAACGACGTGACCTTAGGAATGAATGAGAGCGAAGCCATGCATGTGGCGAAGGTTCTCCGCCTGAAGGGTGCGACAAAAAATCCGAAGGCGTGCGCCTCTCTTGCTGGCGCTATCCGAGAAAAGATGGGCATCCAAGTCGTTGTGATTCATCCGATCGAGTACGCTTGTGCTGCAGACGCAGAGGGAGAGGTGTTCGTCACTGGTCCATATACTTCCAAGCCCAAAATCAGCACTGGGGCAGGGGATCATTTCAATGCCGGGTTCGCCATTGCGCGATTGCTGGGTTTGGGATTACCCCACTCCCTCCAGCTGGCCGTGGCAGCTTCCGGCTTCTACGTGCGGCACGGAAACAGCCCGAACCGCGAACAGTTAGTGCGGTTTCTCCAGACCCTGTAACAATTTTTCGGAGGCCCCTCCCGATCCCGCGTGCGGGTTCCTACCCTCTCGCAGTCTTATACATTTCCAGCGCCCGGATGCGCTGGGCTGCGTGATCTACAATCGGGGCGGGATACGTCAGAGAATTCGCTTCAGGAACATATTGGGAGATGAACCTTCCTTCCGGATCAAATTTTTCGGCCTGACTGGTGGGGTTGAAAATCCGAAAGTAGGGCTGGGCATCGGTTCCTGTCCCGGCAGCCCACTGCCAGCCTCCGTTGTTGGCCGCTAAATCCCCATCGAACAATTTTTCCATAAAGTACCGCTCCCCCCACTGCCAAGAGATGAGGAGATCTTTGGTAAGAAAGGATGAAACGATCATGCGTAGGCGGTTGTGCATCCAGCCGGTCTGGTTCAGTTGACGCATGGCCGCATCGACGATCGGAAAGCCGGTTTGCCCTTCGCACCAAGCTTGAAACCGATCGGCTCGGTTCTCCCACTCGATCTTGTCGTAAGCAGGACGAAAGGCCCGAGAGGCAACATGAGGAAACTCCCAGAGGATCTGCTTATAGAAATCCCTCCAGATCAGCTCCCCAATGAAGACGTCGATCTGCTTTTTTGAGGCCGAGTCTTCATTTCGAGCCCGCCGGGCCGCAGCAAGGACAGTTCGTGGAGAAAGAGTGCCAAAACGGAGATGGGGAGAGAGATGGGAGGTGCCGTCTTCGAGGGGGAAGTTCCGAGTCGACTCGTATCGACATATATTTCTCTTCACAAAAGCCCGAAGAAGCTCCTGGGCGCTCTTTTCTCCTGCCGCAGGAACGGGGACATCACACTTTTTGAGCCCCAACTCTTCCAAAGTAGGAATAGAATCGCCCTTCACGCCAGAAAATCCCTGGATTTGAGCAGGGCGAGGAAGCGGATCATGGGGTGGCTTTGCCCGCCAAGCCAAGGAGAAGGGTGTGAAAACTGTGTAGGGCCCTCCAGCGACCCGTTGAACCGTTCCGGGCGCATGAATTAGCAGATCATCACAAGCCACGAGCTCTAGGCCCTCTTCTTTAGCCATGGCCTCAACTTTTTCATCTCTTTGGCGCGAATAAGGCTCGATGTCTTTGTTGAAGAACAGAATCTTTGCCCCTGTTTCTTTTACTAATCCCCGAAGAACATTCACCGGATTGCCTTTCCGCACGACCATAGGGGCTCCCAAAGCTGTTAGATTGGCGGAAAGGCTTTCGAGGGCCGCGAGAAGGAAGGCTGTCCGGCGCATCACCGCTTTTTTTTCCGACAAAATACCGGGATCAAAAATAAAAACCGGAAGAATCGGAACCTGTCGCGTACAGGCTTGATGGAGTGCGGTGTTGTCAGAAACACGCAAATCTCGCCGAAACCAAAGCAAAGCAGGTGCGCGCGACATATTTTTTTTTAGCGGTCCGCGAATAACTTCGCACGCGCAAAGATTTTTCGGTTTGTTTTTCCCTCGAGAAAATCTTTTTTTATGCGTCGCATATTTGTCAAGCGAACTCATTCACAAATATTTTTCATAAAAATGAAAATTCCGCTTGCGCCTTTTTTTCTCAGAGCGAATGATTCCAGCCCGCTAACCAAAAAGGAAAATTAAAAAACATATGAGCAATCCTCCTGAAATCTGGGTCAAAGTTTGTCGCGAACTCGAAAAAGTCATCACCCCCGACGCTCTTCATCGCTGGTTCTCGTCGATTGTGCCATTAAGCTACGAGGCGGGTCGCCTTGTCTTGGGGGTAGAAAACGCCATCTATCAGTACTGGATTGAGGAAAACTACCTGAACCAGCTCCGGGAGTGCGCCACGCTGGCTGTCGGCCGCGAGGTAAAGATTAGTTTCGATGTCGTTGGATCCAAAGATCGCCCCACCCCGACTGCAGAAGAGCATCTGCTCCAAGCAGAAGGAAAAGAAAAGTCGAAGCCCCTCACAGGAGAGCTTGTCAGCCGCTATACCTTTGAATCCTTTGTTGCCGGGGTGAACAGCCAGTTCGCCCATGCCGCAGCTACTGCCGTAGCGGATGCCCCTGCCCGGACTTATAACCCTCTCTTTATTCATGGATCTGTGGGTTTAGGGAAAACCCACCTTCTTCATGCGATTGGTCACCGGATCATGCAGAAAAAGAAGGGGGCCAAGATCGTTTATGTTACGTCCGAACAATTTACGAACGAGTTTATCTCCGCAATTCAACACGGGGAGCTAGTCAAATTTCGCCGTCGTTTCCGCCAAGCCGATTGCTTGCTGATCGATGACGTTCAGTTTTTCTCGGGCAAAGACCGCTCGCAAGAGGAGTTTTTCCACACCTTCAACACCCTTTTCGATGGAAACCGCCAGATCGTCCTTTCGAGCGACAGTCCGCCCGGAGATGTGGCCAACCTGCAGAAGCGTCTGGTCTCCCGCTTTGAGTGGGGCTTGAGCGCAGAGCTGCAATCTCCCGACATCGAGACCCGCTTGGCGATTCTTCGGAAGAAAACTTCCACAATGCAGGTTCGCCTCGGCGAATCGGTTCTCCACTTCATTGCAGAACGGGTAAAAACCAATGTCCGCCGCTTGGAAGGCGCTCTCAACCGCGTCGCGGCGTGGGCAGCTTTGCACGATCGCCATATCACCCCTGCACAGGTCGAAGAACTCCTCAAGGACTTCATCCAGCAGGAAACTAAGCCGATCGTCACGATCGAGCTGATCCAAAGGCGCGTAGCGGAAGGCTACGATCTCAGGGTGGCGGACATGACGAGCAAGCGTCGTCCCGCCCACATTGCGTTACCTCGCATGGTAGCGATGTATCTGAGCCGCAAAATGACCGGGAAGAGCTTGCAGGAAATCGGTGAATCGTTTGGTGGCCGCGACCACGGAACGGTTCTTCATGCCTGCAAAACGATCACCTCCAAGATGCAGGGCGACGATCGCCTGCACCAGATGGTCGGTCTTCTCACCCACAAACTCGAAGAGCCGGCCGAGCGCTAAACGCGCTCAGGCCGGTTTTTCGTCTTTTTGTTCCGATTTCTACCCACAGAAAATTTCTGTCCGTAGAGATATTCTTTGATCGGATAATTTTATTATGCCTTCCTATTTTTTTACGCACCTCTATTGCTTTTTGAAAAGCTGTTTTCCCAAAAAGATCTTGGGTTGCCAAAGAGTTATTCCAGTGGGTATCCCTACTTTGTGCCAACTTACTGACCGCTACAGAGAGATTTTGTTTTTCCTTGTGAATAGCCCCGAAATGATGACGAGGTTCCTGTGAGAAGAGTCACGCCGAACCAACAAGCACGCCTTTTTTTAAAAGCTATCCACGGCTTATTCCTGATCGAACGCGTTGATTCTGTCGGGCTTACACAGAATCTGGTGGCTTATCCACCTGCTTATGATTATGGTTTACTTGCTTCTATATCTACCTATCCCAATCTTCTGACTTTCCAAACTTTATGAAACTCATCCTCCAAAAACAAAAATTCCTGAATGCCCTGTCTGCCGTTCAAAATGTAGTTGGTTCAAGAACCCCAATCGGGATATTGAACAACCTTTTGCTCAAAGCGGAGAAGAACGAACTCACGATATCGGCAACCGATCTGGATATCGGAATTCGGACCTCGTGTGAGGTGGGGATGGAGAAGCCGGGATCAATCACCCTGCCGGCACGAAGACTTTTTAGCATTATCCGTGAACTCCCTTCAGAAGAGTTGAGCCTAGACGTAGACGCCAAGTTGGGTGCGACGATGCGATGTGGCGCGGCGTTCTTCAAAATTATGGGAATGCCGGCAGAGGAATTTCCTGCCATTCCAGAATTCCCCAGCAAAACGAGCGAGAAGAATCCGATCTACAAAATCGAACAGAAAGCCCTCAAGGAGCTCCTCAAGAGGGTTTCTTATGCAATGTCCGCGGATGAGAAGCGGTACGTCCTGAACGGGCTCCTGCTTTGTTTGAAGGATGGAAAATTAACGATCGTCGCAACCGACGGTCGCCGCTTAGCACTCACTGATCAAGAGCTGGACTTTCCGAAGTCCGGCGAGCGGGAATTCATCCTGCCTGCAAAAGCCGTGTTGGAGCTTCAACGCCTTCTCGGCGACAAAGAGGATGTTTCGTTTGTCATATTGGAAAACCAGATCCTCTTTTCGTTCGGCCACACCGAGATCGCCGCGAAAATGGTGGAAGGCAACTACCCGAACTACCGGCAGGTCATTCCTGCCGAGGCCAAAGAGAGAGTGACTCTGGAGAGGGAGCTTTTCCTGAATTCCGTCCGCCGGGTTGCACTCCTTTCCAGTGAAAAATCGAATTCGGTGAAACTGACCTTTGCAAAAAATAATCTGGAGATTGCGGCCAATACTCCCGACGTGGGTGAAGCGCGGGAATCGATCCCGGTACAGTACAAAGGCAAAGAATTTACAATGGCCTTCAACCCCGAATTTTTGGTCGATCCCCTGAAGAATATCGATCATGACACCATCCACTTTGACTTTATCGATGAGCTCAGCCCCGGCGTGATTCGCTACAACAAACCGTTTTTGTACGTGATCATGCCGATGCGGACGGCCTAAGCCGCCCCGTGTGCTTCGGCGACTTCGGCTTACCTCGTTCCGCTGTCACCCATCAATTGAGTTAGAGAATCTTGGACCGAGGGTCCTGCTCCGTGGAGCGAATGGACGCGGAAAAACTACCTTATTGGAATCGGTTTCCGTCCTTGCGCGAATGCGATCGTTCCGAACCCGTGCCTTACGGGAGTTAACTCAGCACGGAGCGGAGGGTTGGCGGGTCGAGGGCTCTTGGGCGGACGAAGCAGGGCCTGTTCGTTTGGGAATGATTTGGCGGGGAAACGGCAGGGAGTTGGAACTAGACGGAAGGACGGGGGTGACGGTCGACGAGTTTTGGGGTCGGATGATGGCGGTGGTGGCGCATGGGGGGGATACTGCGATTTTGGAGGGAGGGTCTGCGGAACGCCGGGCAGGCTTTGACCTCCTTTTGGCGGAAACCGAGCCCGCCCGATTGGGGGATCTGCGTGAACTCCGGGAAGTTTCCAGACAGAGGTCAGCTTTGTTGAGGCAACTGAGGGCGTCGCGAGACGAGTGGGAGGCGTGGACTACAAAATTGGGCGAGCTTGCGAAAATTCTGCAACCGGCCCGGCAGGAACTAGCTCGGATTTTTCTCCCGCATTTGGATGAAGCGCATCGCCAACTGACGGCGGGCGCTGAAAAGTTGAAGGTGACGTATCAGCCGGAGGATCTTGTTCCAGAACCAGGGTCGGCACGCGACCGGCTTTGGGAACAGGAAAAGGAGCGAGGTCTGAATCTCACAGGGCCTCAGCGGGACGACTGGGATTTTAAACTGGGGGGTAAAAGTTTGTCTCGGTACGGATCGGAGGGGCAACGAAGGTCGGCTTGTTTAGCGGTCCGCCTTGCCGAACTGGCTTTGCTCCGGCAGGGGAGGCAACGAACCCCGGTCTTTTTGTTGGACGATGCCCTGAAAGAGTTGGATGAGGAAAGGCGGAAGGCTTTTTGGCGAGCGATCCCAGGCGAGTGCCAAGTTTTGTACGCAAGTGCGCATGATCGACCCCAGAAGGGGGATTCTTGGGTTATTCTTGAGATTTCCCCCGGAGCTGTCGAAACCCGTGCGGAGTGAGCCTTGCCAAGGATGCGGGGCACCGCTTACGATTCACGCCCGTTTGATACCAAAAAACAAAAGGAGATTCACTCATGGCCACTGAAGTAGGACCCGTTAAGTCAGTCGAAGTGCCGCCGTTGCGGCCCTTGAAAATTCCCAATCGTCTCGCTGCGACCCCGACCCAGGGGCCGAAATATCCCAAATCGATCAGGAACCTCGCGGGGAAGGATGTTGTCTTGGCGGATCCGGTGATGACCCGGGCACTCGTGGCCTTAATGGATACCCACGCGGTGATCGGTGGCGCGGCGTGCCACTGGGGCGGTCCTGCGGCCTTGGCGGAAATCATGTCGGCCATTCATGGGGTAATGTTTGCCGAAAAAAACCGGCCTTGGCATGAGGCGTATAATTTCGTCAATGATGCGGGCCATACGGAAAACGGAATTTACGCACTCCGATCGCAATACGCGTTTGACGGAATGACCTTTGATGACTTGAAAAAGTTTCGTTCAATTGGGAGCAAGTTGACCGGACACGGTGAAAGCCACTTGAATCCGGAAGGTGTTTTTGTGAGCAATGGGCCACTGGGATCGGGCATTCCGGTGGCACAGGGGTTGGCGCTGGGGGACAAGCTGGCGAAGCGCGATCGTGTAACTTTTTGTGTGATTTCCGACGGGGCCTGCATGGAAGGAGAGGCGAAAGAGGCGATGGCGGCGATCCCCGGAATGGCCGGACGGAACGAGATCAACCCGTTCATTTTGGTGGTTTCCGACAATGACACCAAATTGTCGGGCAGGATTTCCGAGGACAGCTTTTCGATGGAACCCACCTTTGCCGGGCTGACGCAGTTGGGATGGAATGTTCGCCCCGTGAAGGAGGGGCAGAATCTTGAAAAAGTATACCAAGCAGTGGAACAAGCCTTGGCCGAAGCGAAAGGGGATCCCCGGAGACCGGTGTGTCTGTGGGTAAAAACAATCAAGGGATATGGCGTAAAGGAGACGGAAAAAAGTTCCTCGGGGGGACACGGGTTTCCGCTGAAAGACGGGGAAAAGATCGTTCCGTTTGTTGAGGAAATTACAGGGGGGAAGACGCCTCCTGAGCTAAAGGCATGGGCGGAGGGATTGCGGCGGGAGTGGGAGGAAAGACAGGCAGCTAAAAAGGCGGCGGCAAGCGCGACCCCTGCCGTGAAAAAAGAAAAAGTACAAGCCGGCTTTGCGCGTGCGGCTGTCCGGGCGGCTCAAGAGGGCTTGCCTGTGATTTCCATCAGTGCGGACTTGCCCGGCTCAACAGGAGTGGCGGCGTTTCAAAAAGCGGTTCCGGGTCGCGCGTTCGATATCGGAATCGCAGAGGCCAACATGGTGAGCACCTGCACAGGGCTTTCGAAAACTGGGTTTCTCCCTGTGGCCGACACCTTTTCCCAATTTGGAATCACGAAGGGGAATTTGCCGATCATCATGTCCGCTCTTTCGCAGGGGCCAATTGTGGGGGCCTTTACCCATGCAGGTTTCCAGGACGCGGCGGACGGGGCCTCCCATGAGGCGACGACTTACTTTGCCGCAGTGAGTGCGATTCCGCATACGCTGGCGATTGCGGTGAGCTGTTCGGAGCAGGCGGATGCGCTGATGTTTGCGGCGTTTCAGCGGCTGGCCAAAGAAAGAGAGGCCGGGAAAGATGGGGAGAGCGCGTTGTTTTTCGCCGGGCGAGAAGATTTTCCCGCGCGGCTGGGAGAACGGCCCGAGGGCTATCCTTGGGGTAAAGCGACGGTCCTCCGGCAGGGAAAAGATGGAGTGATTGTTGCGTGCGGGCCGATGGTACCGTTGGCGCTTGAAGCAGCGGAAATTTTGGCAAAAGAAGGCAAGCAGGCAGCAGTGATCGACAATCCATTTGTGAACCGACCAGATCTCGGAACGATTGCGCCTGCAGTGACAGCGGCAGGGGGCCGATTGGTTACGGTGGAGGATCACCAGATCACTGGAGGAATGGGGGCCATGCTGGTTCATGCCTTGGCGATTCAAGGAGTGGCATTAAAAACGGCAGCGATCGGCATGAATGGGGAATTCGGGCGATCGGCTTACAGCGCTCGGGAGCTCTATGAGCATTTCCGGATGGGTCCGAAGGATATCGCTGCGGCTGTGCGGAAGCTTTCTTCTTGATCGATCGATTTACCCCGTGGGTTCTGGGAGCTTGGCTGCTCTGTTCCAGTGCGGGATGGGCGGAGCTGCTGGTGCTGGAGTCGGAAGGGGGAACGGCTCTTGTCTCAGCCCAAGAGGTAAAAGAGGAAGGCGGGAAAGTTCTTTTCAAGGAGAACAGCGGAACACAGCGCGAGGTGGCGAAGAAAAAAGTCCTGAAGAAACTCCCCTCGCTTCCAGCGGCAGAGCAGGAGTTGTCTCGGGAGACGGCGGTAGGTGCCATCAACGCACTGTTGGAGGCCAAATCTCTCTACCCCAATCTTCAGGAAGCTTTGCAGAAAGAGGTGGAAGGCTGGAAAGGGAGGCTCGACAAAATGCCGAGCTCGCAAGATCCCGAGGCGCTGGCTCAAGCGGAGACGGCCTTTGTTGCGGCAACGGAGAAGGCGATGCCCAGCGGGCACGATTTCAGGAGAAGCTACACTCTGGAGGAGTTGGAGGGACAGTTGGCGGCTCTCAACGCTTTAAAAAAGGAATTCCCCGACCGAGCCGAGGAGGTGGAAAAGTTGGCCGGCCCTTGGCAGCTCGAAGAGGAGCAGCAACGCGCTGGCAAAAAAAAGTTCGAGGGACGGTGGCTGGATCCGGTGGAGTGGGAAAAAGAAAAGGGAGCGCGACAGGAGGTGGCGAAGGCGGCCTTTTTGGAAAAGATTCAAAGCCCTGCTTTGCCTCCGCTCTTATTCGGGCAGGCATTTTTTTTTGCAGGGCTTGGTCTGTTGGCTGGGGGAGGGTTGTTAGGATTCAGTTTTTTATTCCACGGAGTGGTGGAGATGTTGAAGCATCGAGCTTGGTGGAAGGGTTCTGCCTGGGCCCTGGCGGGAATGGTTCTTTTTGCCTTGGTTTCCCGTGCGGCGGTACTTGCAGTCACAACGCCCGAGAGGCTTGCAGGACCGGATCAAGTGGACGCGGCCCAACTGGAGGAAATGCTCTGGCAGCAAGCGGGATTAGGCCAATCGATGCCAGAGCAGGTTCGGTTGACGGACTCAGAAATCAATGCTTGGTGGAGCAGGAGGTTGCGCTTTGCTCCGCTGGGAGTGACCGATGTTTTGGCGGCAAGTACGGAAGGGTGGAGGATTCAATTTCTTGAGGGGGGGTTAACACTGGATCGAACAGGGCGTTGGTTGGGGCAAAACCTTCTTTTGAGGCATCGGCTTTTTTTTAGTCGGTCGGAAAAAGGGGAGGATGTCTATCGGGTTGAGGCAAGTTTGGGCAAACTTCCTCTGCCACCAGCGCTTGTCCTAAGGACGTGGAACCAGTGGGTTGAAAGCATTGTTCAGCAGGCGACTCTTTTCCCTGGCGCAAAGGAGGCACGATTGGAGAGGCTGGAGAAAGGGGCGGTGGTTTTTTCGGCAAAATAAAAGGGGAGGTTCAAAAAAAGAGCCTTCGCGGGGGTTGAAATCCTATACGGGGTTGGGGATATTATGATGAAGGAGGATTCTGACTTATGACAAACGGCAAAGAGTGGGCACAACGAATTCGGGATGAGGTGCAAAAAGCTATCATTGGGCAGGACGAGGTGATCGAAAGGCTTCTTGTAGCTCTTTTGGCGAACGGGCACGTCTTGCTGGAAGGATTGCCTGGGTTAGCGAAGACGCTTTTGATCAAGAGTCTGGGATCGGCGATGGGGTTGGATTTTGAGCGAATTCAGTTCACGCCCGATCTTCTGCCGAGCGATGTGGTGGGGACGATGGTTTTCCAACCGAAAGAAGGGACCTTTCGCGTTCATCGGGGGCCAGTTTTTGCGAATCTGGTGTTGGCGGACGAAATTAACCGCGCTCCTGCCAAAGTGCAGAGTGCGCTGTTGGAGGCGATGCAGGAGAGGCAGGTGACGATCGGTGGGGAGACGCACCTCCTGCCGAAACCCTTTCTCGTGATGGCCACACAAAATCCATTAGAGCAGGAGGGGACATATCCTTTGCCCGAGGCTCAGACCGACCGGTTCCTGTTCAAGATCCTCGTGGACTATCCATCGGAACGCGAAGAGCGGGCCATGATGGAAAGGTGGGGGCAGTTGAGCATGCAACCCAAACTCACCGCCGTTTCTTCTGGAGAGGAGCTTTTAAAAATGCGAAGCCATGTGGACGAGGTTCATCTCAGCCCGCCGCTGCAGTCGTACATGTTGGCCTTGGTCAGGGCGACTCGCGAGGCGGCAGCAGCAGAAGCAGGGAATGGGGGAAAAGTTTTGTCGTATGGTGCGAGTCCGCGGGCCTCTTTGGCACTGGTTCAGGCGAGTCGGGCTTTAGCGTGGTTGCACGGAATGGATCACGCCACGCCGGAGGTGGTGCAGAATGTATTTTTGGACTCCCTACGCCACCGGGTGGGATTAACCTATGAAGCCGAGGCAGAGGAAACAACAACCGACAAAATTTTGCGGGGAGTGCTCGACCGAATTCCCGTTCCTGCCGGGTACTGAGGAGGGAGGGGCGGACAGCGATCATGAGCACGGCAATGGCGCCTGGGGAGGTGGCTCGAAAAGCCCCGCTTGCCCTTTTGCGCAAGTTGGAGTGGCGCGTCCGGATGGCGGCCGACTCTTTTCTGGGAGGGGAATATCGGTCGGCTTTTCGCGGGCGGGGAAGAGAGTTTGATCAGGTCGTAAAATACGAGTTCGGGGACGATGTGCGGGATGTGGATTGGAATGTCTCGGCACGCCTAGGGGAGCTTTATCGAAAAAAATTCATCGAGGAACGGGAGCTGACCGTTGTGATTCTACTGGAAGATACACCCGCCCTGCAGTTTGGTTCCGGACAACGCACCAAGAGAGAGGCCTTGTTGGAGTTGGCGGGGCTGTTTGCTCTGACGGCTGCGGGAAATCGGGATCGCGTCGGATTTTGGCACGCCACCCCTGCGGGACATCATGTGCGTCAACCTGTAAGGGGAAGAGTGAATATTGTCCGGACTGCGGCAACGCTGCTGGGCCAACCAATTCCCAAATTGGAGGACGGGTCGGAAGCCTCTCTGGAATGGAAACTTTTTTTCCACGCTTTCCCCAAGCACAGCATTGTTCTCTGGTTGGGAGATTTTCCACCGAGACCGGTGAGTCCAGGTTGGGCGGCTTTGCGGAAGCGGTACGAGATCATCGGGGTGAGGGTGGATGATCCTTGGGATATTCAGCTGCCGTCATTGGGAATTTTACCCGCGGTAGATCCAGAGTCGGGGGAAGTTCTCGCCTTTGATACAGGGACAAGAGAAAGCCAGCAGAAGCATGCGCAGTGGGTAGCGGAGAGGGAGGCGGCTTGGCTGGAGTGGTTTCCCAGTCCGTTGCAGAGATTGACCGCGAGTACGGAAGGGGATTTGCTCGATCCGCTGATCACCTTCTTCCGTCGAAGAATGCAGGGAGCAAGAAAATGAGTCCGACGCTTTTGCCTGGGGGATGGACTTTAGCCGACCCGATCTGGTTGTTGGCGCTCCTTCTCATTCCTCTTGCGGTGTGGTGGAGGGGCAGGAGGGCGCGGCCCGTTTTGGTTATTCCACGGGTGGCACGATGGGCAGGAACCCCTGCGATTTCTCTTGGTCGGGGGCCGTCGATCCTTGCGGGATTGGGCCTCGCCTTGCTGATTGTTGGATTGGCCCGCCCCCAACAGTTGGAGGAAAAAAAACAGGTTCGACAGAAAGGGTATGATATCATGCTAGCGATCGACCTTTCCCCCAGCATGTTGGCGGAAGATTACGAGGGGCCAACGGGAAGAATTAATAGACTTCAGGCGATTCAGCCAATCATAGAGGCGTTTATATCAAAAAGGCCAACCGACCGAATCGGAGTGGTGATTTACGGGGGTAGAGCCTACACCCTGTCTCCACTCACTTTTGATCACGAGTGGTTGGCGCGGCAGATTCAACGGCTGCGGGTCGGACTTGTGGAGGATGCGACAGCAGTGGGAGATGGGCTGGGGCTGGCTGTATCTCGGTTGGAGCAGGCGGAGAAAGAAAAAGACGGACAGAGAAAGGGGGCTTTCATCATTCTTTTGACCGACGGCTCGAACAACAGCGGAGTGTTGGCCCCGCGACAGGCAGCAGAGTTGGCAAAAGCGAAGGGAATTCCCGTGTATACGATCGGGGCGGGACAGCCCGGGGTTGTGCCGATGCCGGTAATTGACAATGCGGGGAGGAAGTTGGGATACCGACAGGCGATTTCCGATCTGGATGAAGACACTTTGCAAAGGATTGCAGAGACCACGGGCGGAAAATTCTTTCGCGCAATGGATGTGGGAACGGCAGAGGCAGCCTTTGCAGCGATCGATAAACGGCAGAGAATCGAGTTTAGCGCCAAGGCACAGCTTCGCGCGCACGAATGGTATTTTGCATGGGTGGGACCAGGAGCGGCGGCATTTCTGGGGGGATTAGCATGGTCGCGACCCGGGCGATGGGGGAGGGTGGCATGAGTTTTTTTGGCGTGCACTGGGAAGAGCCCGCGATTTTTCTGCTGCTTCCACTGGTTCCGGTTGCGTGCTGGCTGATTTTTCGCGGCAAGGGCGGCGGATCTGGAGCTCTGCCCCTTCCAAAGATTATGAGGCGTTGGGCAGGGGCACGGGCGGTGGAGGATCGACCCAGAGCAACGCGACGAAAAGGAGGGTTTTGGTTGGGCGCGGGAATGATGTTGGCTTTGGCCGCGTTGGCCCGACCCCAGTATGGAAATTTGGAGGAGACGGTATTTGATCAGTCGCGAGAAGTGCTTTTGGCGGTGGACTTGTCGGCGAGCATGTTGGCGGACGACGTGAAACCAACTCGGTTAGCACGAGCTAAACTTCTGATCGGGAATCTATTGGATGAGCTTCAGGGGGAGCGGGTAGGGTTAGCAGTTTTTGCCGGCACATCTTTTTTGCAAGTTCCGCTCAGCTCCGACTATGAGGTCTTGCGAGATATTCTTCCAGGGTTGGACCCCTCCTACCTTCCGCAGGCGGGAACCGATTATGCGGGGATGTTGAGGGTGGCGGCGGAAGCATTTGGACAAAGCTCGGCCGCGGACCGTTTTCTCATCGTCCTGAGCGACGGGGAGGCCCATGACCCTGGGTGGAAAGCGGCTTTGGAGGAGTTGAAAAAGAAAAAGGTGAAGGTGATTTCGCTGGGGATCGGAACCGCGGCAGGGGCACTTTTGCCCGATCCACAGGGTGGAGTGATGAAGGACGAGAGAGGGGCAGCAGTTTTGACGCGATTGGAGCCATCCACTCTGGAGGCGTTGGCATCTGAAACTGGTGGGGCATATCGTGAAGCGTCCAACTGGGTCGACGTGAAGGATCTTTTACAGGAGACGATTGAGCAGGGAAAATCAGGAGAATTTTCAAAAACAAGGGAAGCACGCCAAGCCGAGAGATTTCAGTGGGCCCTGGCACCTTCGGTATTTCTTCTGGCGTTGAGCCTTGCCCTGGAAATGCCCGTGTTGCCGAGTCGGCGTCGTGTTGCGATGGGTGCGGCCACCCAAGATGAAGCGGCATTGCCACCGGTGATGAAAAAGAGCACAAAGCTGGTTTCCAGAGAAAAAAGGGAGAATGTCCTCGCATGAAAGGGTGGAGCACGATTTTTATTCTGGGACTTGGTTCGATCGGGGCGGGTGGAGCGATTTTGCCTCCAACCACTCCGGGAGAAAATTCTGCCTCGGGGCTAACGGCAGCGGTTGCGGCAATGGCAGAGAAGGGAAATAAACCCGCAAAGGACTACGCCGCGATGGCAGAGGAGACCATCCGTTTCGGGCAGAAGCCGG
>Ga0209085_1000067_pt1 | contig 71067 bp, 70 predicted proteins | sample C_131016_EF_Meta_FD_187310 | JGI IMG/M metagenome (GOLD analysis project Ga0209085, IMG submission 187310) | Freshwater microbial communities from Lake Croche, Canada to study carbon cycling - C_131016_EF_MetaG (SPAdes) (version 2) | ecosystem: Environmental > Aquatic > Freshwater > Lake... | reverse complement strand
TCTTTGTGCCAGTAACAGGACTGTGGATGGCGAGTATAGGGATCATAGGAATAGCACTGAACCTACGCGCTTATGACTTTGTTTCCCAAGAATTAAGAGCAGCCGAAGATCCAGAGTTTGAAACCTTTTATACTAAGAATATTCTCTTAAACGAAGGGATGCGCGCTTGGATGGCTCCCCAAGATCAGATTCACGAAAGATTTGTCTTCCCTGAAGAAGTTTTACCTCGCGGTAACGCTCTCTAATCTGGCTTAATTAGCAACGATTGATCTAGGCCCCTAATAAGGGGCTTTTTCATAAACATACAGAACTTTTGCACTAACTTAGGATTGCGCCAACCCTCATTAGCCTCTTCTAGAAGAATTTGTAAGGCATCACCAGAAGTAAAAGCCTTTCTATGGGGACGTTGGGAAGTTAAAGCACAGTAAATATCTACGACTTGGAAAACCTGTGCTAAATAGGGAATTTGTTGACCCATTAAACCATCGGGATAACCTTGACCATCATGGCGCTCATGATGATGACGAATAACTAGTAAAACTTCCTCATCATGGCAGCAAGATTGACAGATTTTTTCGCCAGTTGTGACATGTTCTTGAATTTTCTTTCTTTCTTCAGGCGTTAAGGGCGACTTTTTAAATAATATCTCATCTTGAACTTTGACAAGACCAATATTATGTAGTTGAGCAGCTAATTTTAAATACTCTATTTGTTTTTGGGATAAATCTAGATATTGGCCAAATTCATATACTAACTTTTCTAGATTTTCTAGAGCAGAGTTTTTGGGCTCAACAGAAGATATCTTAGTTTCAATGATTTCTGCCAATGATAACAATATCTGATGACCTTTGCGTATCCCATCATCTAGTTTTTTATGTGTAATTAAGTTTTTGGCTTTGAGGGAGAGTTCTGCAGGATTGATTGGTTTATTGAGAAAGTCATTTCCTCCTGTAGCTTTGGCTTTAACTTTGAATTGTGGTTCAATTAAAGCACTGACGAACATCACTGGGATAAATTGAGTGGTTTTATTGTGTCTAAGTTCTTGACATACTTCAAAGCCATCTGTGTCAGATAGTATGATATCTAGGAGGATTAAATCAGGCTGTATTGTACTAATTGACTCAACAAGATTAAGACAACTACCAGAATCAAACTCAGTTACTTGGTAGCCTTCTAAGGTCATTAAATCAACTATTAGAGTCCGACTGAAATCATGGTCATCAATCACAACTACTCTAGTTGGCTGATTATTGACAAGAGTATTGCAGGAAGACATCACTTTAGGGGTTGCGAAAATGGACATAAAGCTATAACCATGTAGATGGCGTGAATATATTTTTTAAGATACCCTTTTATATTAAATATCTTAATCCGTTATTTTACTGATCTTTAGTCTCTTGTAACTTGTCACCTACTGTGTCTAGCATCCTTTATTTAGTAGAGCGAAAATAAGTTAATTGAGTTTTAGCTTCTAAAGCCACTAGTCCTTCTTTAACAATAATCTGGTTAGTTTTAAAAGACAGTCCATCGATCCTCAAATCAGTTAGATTAAATATTGAGACTAAATATTCTAAAAATAAATCACTAATAATAGGAACATATTCTTTTCCTTGCAAACATTCTATTATTTTCAAACTCACTTCTTCTTCAGAATTAACATAAGGTTCAAGCAATAACTCAAATAGATGAATTTTTTGATCTAGGAGAAATTCTGATTTTAGGAATATTTTACCTGAAGAAAGAGTGAACTGATGACTTTTCACCTCCAATCTCTCTAAATATTCATGCTGATATAGCGAACAGCTACTAATTGATTCTCTGAGAGGATAGTCTTTAAAATCTTGTAATAGACTGTTTTGAGAAATAGAGAAGTAAGAAATTCCCTCACTTGGATAATTGAGTTGAATATTACCCATTAAAGCTTTAAAGGGATTAACTTCTATTTTATTTAAGACAATTCTCATTTCATCAAGTAATAGAGATTCAGTGACCTGAATTTCTTTAGCTTCAATGATTAAAGATTCCAAGGCTCCTTTGGCCAGTAAACTAGGGTTTGTTTTAACTTCTACTTCTAATTCTTTGGCATATTTAATCTGAGAAGAAATGGCCAATTTAGCAATTTTACTTAAAGTCTTTTCCCCTAAATCTTCCCAACTAAACATAAGACAACCTCATTTATTATTAGTTATTTAAACGTTCGGCTAAATTCGCGAATATTTCTTCTGGAACATTAGCTTTTAAGGCACGTCCTAATCGGTTTTTTAACTTAGCATTTTTTAAACAACTAGAAGAACGACAAAGATAAGCTGAACGACCCATTCCTTGATCTAATTGTATGATACCCCTAGGAGAAAAGACTCTGACAATACGCCAAAACTCTTCTCTAGGAGAAACCTTGCGACAACTTATACAACGACGATAGTTGGGCAACATGAAACTAAGTTTTATCCATCATATTCTAAGCTGGCTACAGCACTTGTGGTTTTCTGTAGTTCTTGTTCTGCTTTGTAATGTTTGGTTTCCTTGATGTCAATTTTCCATCCTGTCAAACGTGCAGCTAAGCGAACATTCTGTCCTTCTTTCCCAATAGCTAGACTTAATTGATTATCGCCAACTAATACCAGTGATTGACGTTCATCAGCATTGACTAGCAACACTTGATCTACTTTAGCTGGACTCAAAGAATTAGCAATATAGGTAGCAGGATCAGGTGACCAACGAATGACATCTATTTTTTCGCCCCTTAGTTCATTGACGACTGCTTGGATGCGAGAACCCCTCGCACCAATACAAGCGCCCACTGGATCTACATCTCTCTCTAAAGTATCGACAGCGATCTTCGTCCTTGGTCCTTGACGGGAAGATGGTGGGTTGGCTTCTCTTGATACTGCAATAATTCGTACTATCTCTTCTTCTATTTCTGGTACTTCAATAGTGAACAATTCTACTACTAGTCCTGCTGCTGTGCGAGAAACAATTAATTGTGGTCCTCGGTGTGAACCTTCGCGAACCTTCTTGAGATAAACCTTAAATGTAGAATTAGCCCTATAGTTATCATTCGGAAGTTGTTCTTTTTTGGGTAGTTCCGCTTCTACTTCGGGTTGTCCATATGTACTTTGAACGGACATAATCACATTTTGCTTTTCAAACCGGACTACTCTTCCTTGCAGAACAGTTTCTTGGAGTTCCTGAAACTCTTCTTGAATCATTTTGCGCTGTTGATCTCGCAATTGTTGCAAGAGAACTTGTTTGGTTTGCATAGCTGCCATGCGCCCAAATTCTTTCTGACTAGGGGTTACATCGGAAACTACTTCATCGCCAAGTTGAGCTTGTGCTTCTTTGGCTATATCTAGTACTTCTTCAAGGGAAATCTCATGGTCAGGATTAACCACTGTGTGAACTATTCTTTTCATCGCTAGAATCCGAAAGCCTTCTTCTTCGGTGTCTAGCTGTACTTCAAAGTTGTCGAAATAGTCATCTTGAAATTGGTGTCCTGTTCCTTGTGAACGTCGATAGCGCTGATAACCTTTGAGAAGAGCTTCTCTGAGTGCTTCGACTACGGCTGACTTCGGAAGATTATATAAACTGCTAATTTCCTCTATCATGGTCTTGAGACCTGGTAGGCTGACGAGAGACATAGTACATTCCTTGTGAGTATTTATTTGTGTATTGACTGACTTGCAGACTGCCTCTCCGGGCAGAATAACAGAAAAATTATACAGTTATGGGCGTTTTAACCATCTAACTGTACTGTGGCAATTATTTGGCGTGGGATGACAATTGTTCGTCCTTTTTGATTGAGGTAGACTCCTTTTTGATCTCGTCCTTGTAATCTTCCCCTCCACTGTTGATGGTTTTCATAGGGGGTAGTTGTTGTCACGAGAACTGCAAAACCTCTAAAGGAATTAAATTCCCGATCACTTGAGAGTTGTCTGGAAATTCCTGGACTAGAAACTTCTAAGACATAAGAGCCAGGAATCACTTCTTTTTGATCTAGAATCTCCTCTAAAGCTCTACTCATCTGTTCACAGTCATCTAAACCTGTTTCTTCATTGGAGTTGCGAATCTTAATGCATAATACAGGTGGTGTGTTGTTGGTTTGAAAGACAACCTCAACAATTTCTAAATTCAGTTCTCTCGCTAGTGGGTTTGCTAATTCTATAATTTGTGGAATTATAGGATGAGTCATTGTAGTTATCTCGGTAAGAAAGATCGTTCAAGTGATAATTTTCCACCATTACACTGACCAACAAAAAAAGCGGGCTAGACCCACTCCTTTCTAAGTTCATTTATCCTAACTAGGAAGTCAGGTATTTGTCTTATTATTTAGTTTAACAAAATTTGGTGGTCCTCTGGAAAGATAAATAAAATAGAAAATGTAAAGGAGATATATATGTCTAAAATTTTTGTTTCTTCTCTAGTGCTAGTAGGAAGCCTTTTCTTCGCCCCAGCCCATACTCTAGCTCAAAATAAGCCTGTCTCTTGTGTTGCGGATGATGTACAGTGTATGGTTGACAAACAAACCTCTGCTCAGTCTCTCAACCTCGCTAACCCTACACAAATTAATGAACATGGGGTAGACAATGCTCCCACTACTTGTCAAGATAGTAATAGTGCTTGTCAAAATCTAAATCAAAGTGCAAAGCAACTAGAGCAGATAAAGTCTACTCTGAAAAAATTACAGCCAAATCGTCTTAACCAACCATTTCAATAATAATCAACAGTTTAAGAGATTAAGAGGGAGAATGAATCTTGCCTAAAATTTTCAATAAGTTACCAAAGTCCTTCTTCTTAATTCCTGTAGTACTAGTTACTCTCTCAAGTATCGGCATTGCTTGGCAATTATCGCGCTCTCCTGCCCCTGATACTAATTTTTCTCAGCCAGCACCCAAAATAGATGATCCACAATTAAAAAATTTAGCCCATTCTAAAACCCCTTCTTTACAGAGAAGTAGAGCTCGCTATATTTTGGCCGTAAATTTACTAAAAAAATACCAAGGGGGTCAAGCATTACAGGAGTTGAATAATCTAGAAAAAGATTATCCTCTTTTAGAACCTTATATTTTGCTAAAAAGAGCACGAGCTTATCAGTTGACTAATGACTCAAAAAGTGCTAAAGAAATTTGGGAAAAAGTAGCTAAAACCTATAAAAATAGCCCTTATGAAGCTGAAGCCTTATATAAATTAAGTGCTATTGAACCTAAGTATGGAGAGCAGGCGATCAAGCAATATCCTTACTATCCTCTGGTCTGGGATATTATCAATGAGAAATTAAAACAAAACCCCAATCAGCCAAACCTGTTAAAAATTTTAGTCAAGTATGATCCCGATGTTTCTGTAGAAGTTAGGGATGTTTTGGTAAAAAACTACGCGGCACAATTAACAGGAGAAGATTGGCAAAATATTGCTAAAGGATATCTGCAACAACCCGACTATCAAAAAGCGGCTATAGCCTATAGTAAAGCCCCAAAAACAGCTACTAACCTCTATCATCTAGCCAGAAGTCTCCAGTTGATGGAGAAGAAAGAAGCGGCTAAACCTATCTATCTCCAGATAGTTAAAAACTTTCCTAAAGCCGAGGAAACCCCTTTAGCATTACAAAGATTAGCGCAAATTTCTAAGAAAGAAGAAGCGATAGGATACCTAGATACAATACTGAAAAACTACCCACTCCAATCTGCAGAAGCTCTAGGAAATAAAGCAGAAATTTTAGAAAAGATGGGGAATAAAAAAGCGGCTACGCAAGCTTATCAAATACTTTTGAAAAAATATCCCCAAGCACCAGAAACTGCAGACTATAGGTGGAAAACAGCTTATCAGTTAGCGCAAAAAGGAGATCTTAAAAATGCCTATTCATGGGCTACATCTATAATTACTAGTAGTTCAGAATTGCCAGTAGCTGCAAAAGCGAGTTTCTGGATAGGAAAATGGTCTAAACAACTAGGAAAAAATCCAGAACAGGCTTTTAAACAGACAATTACTAAATATCCTCAATCCTATTATGCTTGGCGTTCAGCCGTTAATTTAGGTGCCAATGTAGGGGATTTTAATAATGTAGGACATAAAAAGGTAACAGTAGAAAATCCCAGCCAAGATCCTCAACCAACAGCAGGCTCAGATTTATTTAAAGAACTATGTAGATTAGAACAATGGAAGGATGCTTATAGACTATTTCAAGGAGAAATGCACGGGAAAGATTCTCTAGATGTCAATGAAACCTTTACAAATAGTCTCTTAGAATCCAAAATAGGGCAATTTCCTCAAGCCATTCATACTATTTTTGGTCTGAAAGAACGAGACGGGATCAAGGATCAACAAGAATGGCAAAGTCTCCGAGAAAATTCTGATTACTGGTATACACTGTTTCCCTTTCCCTATCAAGAAATTATTGTAAAAAATGCTCAAGCACATAATCTCAATCCCTTACTAGTTGTTGCTTTGATGCGTCAAGAATCAGGTTTTCAACCCGAGGTTAAGTCTCCTGTTGGCGCTATAGGTTTGATGCAGGTAATGCCAAATACAGCTAAATGGGTAGCCAATAAAATTCAACTACCTCACTATGATCTGATAAAACCTCAAGATAATATTAATTTAGGTACTTGGTATTTGAACCACACACATCAAGAATATCAAAATGACTCGATGCTAGCAGTTGCTAGTTACAATGCAGGACCTAGCAATGTAACTAGGTGGATTAAACAATATGGCTTAAAAGATCAGGATGCCTTTGTAGAAAATATACCCTACGATGAGACTAAAAATTATGTTGAGTCGGTTTTTGGGAATTATTGGAATTATTTACGCTTGTATAACAGGGAAGTAGCGCAGTGGATAAAGACAAAAACTAAGTGATGCTCAAGGCCTTTATTCTAGAATTTTTAGTACATGATTACAAATTGAGAAGGGGCAGGGGAAAGTTTTGTAGCTCAAAAGCCTAAATGGCATACTAAGTGCCTAGCTATGATAAAATTCAAACACTCATTAACAAGTAGCAGTTCTTGTTATTAGAGTTCGTTTGAGCCTGTATCCTAAGTCCAGCAAAAATTTCTCATCCATTGAAGTATAATTAAATACAAAGTATGACCAAAGTTCTAGTATCTGATCCAATTGATCAAATCGGGATTGAGATCTTGTCCCAAGTTGCTCAAGTCGATGTCAAAATTGGCCTACCTGCTGAAGAAATAGTGAAGATTATCCCTGAATATGATGCTCTAATGCTACGTTCAGGGACAAAAGTGACCAAGGAAATTATTGAAGCGGGAACACAACTAAAGGTCATTGGCCGAGCAGGTGTGGGAGTGGACAATATAGATGTCCCAGTAGCTACCCGCCGAGGGATCATAGTAGTCAACTCACCCGAGGGGAACACCATTGCAGCAGCAGAACACGCTCTAGCGATGATGTTATCGTTATCTCGCTATATTCCTGATGCTAATCAATCAATAAAAAATAATAAATGGGATCGCAAGAGTTTTGTCGGCGTAGAAGTGTACAAAAAGACATTAGGAGTAATAGGATTAGGAAAAATTGGCTCTCATGTAGCAACAGTGGCTAGGGCGATGGGGATGAAAATACTAGCGTATGATCCCTTCATTTCGCAAGAAAGAGCAGAACAATTAGGGGCTACTCTAGTGGATCTAGATACTATATTTGCTGAATCAGACTATATCACCCTTCATGTGCCAAAAACACCTGAAACAGCACATCTGATCAATGCAGGAACAATCGCTAAGATGAAGCCAACAGTGCGTATTATTAACTGTTCAAGGGGTGGAATCATTGATGAAAATGCGTTAGCGCAGGCTTTAGAGGAAGGAAAAATTGGGGGAGCAGCCTTAGATGTGTTTGAAGAGGAACCATTGGGAGAATCTAAACTGCGTGGGTTGAAAAATATTATTTTAACTCCCCACCTAGGAGCTTCGACAACAGAAGCCCAAGTTAATGTAGCCATCGATGTAGCTGAACAGATCAGAGATATTCTGCTAGGACTCCCAGCCAGATCAGCAGTTAATATTCCAGGATTAACTGCTGAAGTAATGGAAAAATTAGGTCCTTATCTGAAACTAGCTGAGACGCTAGGCACCCTAGTTGGGCAGTTGGCTGGTGGACGTATCGACCTGTTAAATATTAGCTTACAGGGCGATTTAGCCGGGAATGAAAGCAAACCAATAGTGGTAGCTGCTATTAAAGGTTTACTAACACCAGCCTTGCGGGAAAGAGTTAACTATGTCAATGCTTCCATAGAAGCCAAAGAAAGAGGCATAAAGGTCATAGAAACCAGAGATGCTTCTGAACATGACTATTCAGCCACTTTACATCTAAAGGCCAGAGGAGATGTGGGTGAACATTCAGTAACAGGCGCTCTATTGAGTAACGGGGAAATTCGCATCGTTGATCTCGATGGTTTCCCCATCAATGTTCCACCCAGTAACTATATGGTATTTACGCTACACCGAGATATGCCTGGTATCATTGGACAAATAGGTTCGCTATTAGGTAGCTTTAATGTCAATATTGCCAGTATGCAGGTTGGACGTAAAATTGTCAGAGGTGATGCCGTAATGGCATTGAGTCTAGATGACCCATTACCAGAAGGACTACTAACTGAAATTATTAAAGTTTCTGGTATTCGAGATGCTTATACTGTAAAACTGTAGGACGTTGCCAGAGGTAGGGCTTGCTATGATCAGTTGGTGGGAAATCGCAATTACTTGTGATCGGGCGCTAGAAGATACTATTTTTTGGCGGTTGGATAGCTTTGGTTGTTCAGGTACATCCGTAGAAATAAAAAATAAATCTTGTCTGATTAAGGCCTATATTCCTCAAATTAAATCACAAGTACTAGACATAGCTGCCCTATCTATCTGGTTAAGTCAAGATGCCATCTTATCTGGCTTACCTATCCCAGTTCTCAATTGGCAGAGGCTCGATGAAGAGGACTGGTCTAATAGCTGGAAAAAACATTGGGAACCAACCCCTGTAGGGGAGAGTTTTATGATCTATCCAGCCTGGATAACACCAACTGAAAAGACAGAACAGATAATCTTACGTTTAGATCCTGGCAGTGCTTTTGGGACAGGAACCCACGCCACAACTCAACTCTGTCTAGAATCTCTAGAAATGCGTCTAGAAGGTACACAGGGTGATGTAGTTATTGCTGATATTGGTTGTGGTTCAGGCATCCTGAGCATAGGAGCGCTGTTATTAGGTGCCAAAAAAGCTTATGCAGTAGATACTGATATTCTAGCCGTCGAGGCTACCCGCAGCAATCGTTATCTCAATGGACTTGATCCTAATTCTTTAGTCATCAATGAGGGAAGTGTCAAAGAGATATTAGAACAAGTTCCCGAGGGGGTAGATGGCATAGTTTGTAATATTTTAGCGGAAGTAATCATTGACTTAATGCCGCAAATATCCCAACTAGCAAAGCCTAAAACTTGGGCAGTTTTGAGTGGACTCTTAAGTGAACAAGCAGAAGAAGTCTGTCAGAGTGCTCGGACTAATGGTTGGATGATCGCCACAGCTTGGCAGAGAAACCCCTGGTGCTGTTTAAATTTACGCCGCGCTGAAGAGTATTAGAGTATAATAATATTATATATGTTTTATAATAAGTATAAATACCTAATGTAAAAAAAATAAGAAAAAAGGGAAAATGAAGAGAAAAAATATGACTCTAGAAGAAAAACAAAAGTTGAAAGAACTTACAGCAATTTGAGACCAGACAAGCTTGCTTAACCAGGGGGCGGGGCAGCGAGAGAGCCTGGGTTTTGGTTTTTAAGTTGTGGCGTAACGAGATTTACATTTGCTGTAAGTTTCCAACTTAATTGCAAATTTTCCAACTTTATTGTAATTCTACAATAGGCCAAAGAAAATGCTTATTAGGTGAGCCAAGTTGAACTACTTTCTTGAGGCGCTCAAGCAAGCTAGAATCAGATTCTAGATAATTAGGATAGTACCATTTGAGAGCTACAGTTTCGTCTCCCCATTTGGCTTGATAGACTTCTCCTTGTCCACCACTGCCCAAAAGTTTTTCTATGGTGCACATGGTGCGCCTGAAGCGTTTGAATGAAGAATCTGAGAGGTTTGTAGAAGCTGGTTCATAGGTCATTGAGGGATGAGTGTGTTCTAGCACGCTAAAATAGAGAATTAGAATGGAGTTCAAATTATGAATCAAACTATCATTACTGAAATCAACTTAGAGAATTTGCTCAAAGAAGCTAGAGTGGAAACCCTCTTAATGATAGAAAGTGGAATAGATATTAGCGACAAGTCCATTATAACTCCCTTAGAATGGACAGCTAATCAATATCCAGAAATAGCCGAACGCTGCAATCAGTGTTTAATTGAGTTAATTAAAGAACAAATGAAATCAGCAAGTCATCAAGACAAACCAGAAATTATCAACAAATTTTGATTGCTCAAATCAATGAACTGGAACAATTTCTTAGCTGAAGGGGAAAAAGCTGTCAGACTGGTTCGTGAAGGCTTGAGAAAGAGAAATATTAATGCGGGTGAGCCAATTATTACGCCTTTTCAGACAGATGAAGACATTCCTGTCTATGATGCGATGGGAAATAAACTATTTTGGATTTCTGTGAAAATGGTTTCTGGAGATATAAGAGATCCGAGCCAACAGATGCCTTCTAATTATAAAGGTTGGATGTGTGGGGAGGTGGAAAGTAAACAATGGGTTAATCCACCAGCAGTTATTATTTGGTATTGTCTTAATACTAATACTGCTTGGGGAGCGATAACCCCAAAACGTCCTAGCACAAAGTGGATTATTTTCCCAGATAGACATGGGCGAGTAATAGATAAACGAAAAACCGTTCAAACAGATCAAATTCATTATCTCTATCCATCTTATTGTGTTCCAACCGAGGAAATTATCAGCAAGGATGAAGTTATTGCCTATATTTATAAGTTATCTTTAACCTAAATCTCCTATTTCTGATTTTATTTTCAAAATTGCTTCTAGGAGGTGATGCTGGCGGCACTGGAGTTGATGAGTGTGTTGGGGTTGTTTGTTGTGTTATTTTAGGAGATGATGCTGGTGGAACTGGTCTTGATGAAGGTATTGGGGTTATTTTCTGTGTTGTTGTAACCGGTGTTGGTGACACTGAAGTTGATAAAGCTTTTGGGTTCTTCCATCAAAGCCTTTAACCCACCACCAAAATCATCAGTAGCAGAACCATCACTAAGTAAAACTAAAACAGGAGGTAGGGCTTTTTCTGGCATTGGTGGCGTTTTCATCTGTTCAGCGACCATTTTTAGAGCATTTCCCATGTCGGTCACTCCAGAAGCACTTAGATCGACCCACTCAAATTCATCTACTGGAACAGGTTGGCTGATATGCCACTGAGCGCCAGTACTAAATTTTAATGCTCTTATAAGAACCTGACCATTAGGATTATCTGCAGCAACTTCCCTCATGTGTGGAATGGCTTCCCGAATAGCTGTGTTTAGTGCCTGAATCTTTCCATCTATGGTCATTGAGCCAGAACAATCACACAAAAATATAAAATGTAAAGGACGATTGGACATCGCACCGCCTGGGGTCTTTCTGCGATCTTGTGTGTTGGTCATATTAGGCACCTTTGGTTACTTGAATTATCAATAATAATTATACTAGTTTGGCTCTTTTTGGAACAGATCTGGTTGTGCGATCACTTACTAGAGATGGATAATCGCTCAAAATGCTTTTACTAGTGGTAATTTAGAACTTATGAATTGTCTCTTTGAGAGATGAAAGCCCTACAACAGAGTTGTATTAATCTTACTGGGTTTTATAGCTAATTTTGCCCTAGTTTAATATTCCCTTTTATAAATAAAATATGGGTTTTTCTCGATCCGAGAGCAACTGATGCACTTGATTCGTTTTCCACCCTGAAATTCTGGTGGGACGACCTAAAGAAGGAAAATCACGAATTGTGATCCAAGGAAGATAGTCTTTTCCTATTCCCTGTCCTCGCCATTCTTTGCAGAACCGTTCAAATTTGGCACCTGTCCACTCTCGGTTGCTCTTGTCCATGTTGCTTGTCTATGGTTACCGAGTTGACTATGATGACCATAATTTTCCGACTTTGTTGTAAATTTTCCAACTTAATTGCAAATTTTCTAACTTTATTATTTACTTTACGACTTTATTATACTCATATAACAAAATAAGCGAACCGACAGAAGCTATTCCACAGTGACCGATTTTGCGAGGTTGCGAGGTTGGTCGACATCTAAACCACGTCTAGCAGCAATATGATAAGACAAAAGTTGTAAGGGAATTACTGTCAGAATAGGCGAGAGAATTTCGTCAACTTTAGGTATATACAGTAAGTCATCAAAGATCCGAGATGCTTCTTGATCCTCAACATTGACAACTCCTAATAAGCGAGAATCCCTTGCTTTAGCCTCTTGAGCGTTAGAGAGAACCTTTTCATAGACAAGGCCCGGGACTGCTATAGCGACTACAGGTACCTTATCATCTAAAAGAGCAATCGGTCCATGTTTCAACTCTCCTGCAGGATAGCCTTCGGCATGGATATAACTGACTTCTTTCAGTTTCAGAGCGCCTTCTAAAGCAATGGGAAAATTAATTCCTCTACCGACAAAAATAAAGTCTTGAGTATTATTAAACTCATGCGCTAGTTCTTCAATGGCTGTAGACTGCTTATCTAAAATCAACTCAATTTGACTAGGAAGCTGTCTGAGTCCATCTATATAGAAGGCAATACGTTCTAAAGAGAGAGACTGACGACGATAAGCCAAATCCAGCGCTAAAAGATAGAATCCTATCAGTTGTGCTATAAAGCTCTTAGTTGCGGCTACACCAACTTCAACTCCTGCTTGAGTATTAATAATCTGATCTACCATGTGAGCAAGAGTACTCTCTGGACGATTAGTAATACCTAAAAGACGAGGGGCAAAAGAAGGAGGCAGTAAGGTTCGGCGTTGTTTCTCAGTCTCTAAAGAGGCTAAAGTATCAGCCGTTTCTCCTGATTGAGTAACGCCAATAGTGAGAGTATTAGGCATCACAGGAGAGGGGGCATAGCGAAACTCAGAGGAATATTGTACCATTGTAGGAAGCCCGGCTAGTTGCTCAATCAAGTACTTGCCGATCAGACTAGCGTGCCAACTCGTCCCACAGGCCAGAATCTGTATTTGTTCTAAACCTTGACATAATTCAGGTTGTAAGCCTAAATTGATAGGACTAACAGAAGAATTCTTCTCAAAGTGCCAATCTTCGCGTAAATAGGCATCTAAACAGGAGCGAATAACATTCGGCTGTTCGTGAATTTCTTTAAGCATGAAATGTCGGAAACCCTGTTTGTCCACAGTCACAGGGGTCCAATCTAAGATGCGTGGCGTTTTTTTGAGTCGTTGTCCACTAAAGTTATATATTTCTACTCCTAAGGGGGTTAGTCGGGCTATCTCTCCATTTTCTAAAGAGAGAACTGCCTTAGTGTAGGGGATTAAAGCAGTCACATCGGAAGCACAGAAAAATTCTCCCTGTCCAAAGCCAATAATTAGGGGAGCTTGCATTCTCGCAATAATTAACTGATCGGGATAGTCTGCCGAAATAATCGCTAAAGCAAAGGCACCCTCTAGTCTAGCTAATGCTTTTTTAACAGCATTTAAAAAGGACTCTTCATCCCGAGGAGAGTCAGAGAGATAATCGGCAATCAAATGAGGAATCACTTCTGTATCAGTCTCAGAGAGAAACTGATATCCTTTCTCTTGTAATTCATCTCTCAGGTTAAGATGATTTTCAATAATGCCATTTTGGACAACAGCAATTCTTTTTTGACTATCTAGATGAGGATGTGCATTGTTTTCTGCCGCTTTCCCATGTGTAGCCCAGCGTGTATGACCAATGCCTATTTTAGCTAGTTGGAGATCATCGCTAATTTTCTCTAGTTTTTCTCGCAATTTATAGAGTTTACCTTTAGCTTTGACACATTTGAGATCTTTCTCTAAGATCGTGGCTATTCCTGTTGAATCATAACCTCGATATTCTAATCTTTCCAAACCACCTAAAAGTATCTCAACAGCTGATTGCGTGCCAATATAACCAACAATACCGCACATGAAATTTTTTTGACTCTTTTTTATAAGGAACGGGTATTTATAGTTTAAGGTAAAAAACCAAGAAAAAGGGGAGATTTCTCATCTCCCTACTTTTTTTAATTAATTACGTGCAGAAAGCACTTTATGTTCTGTGTTGCTATCTTGCAGCAGTCCATTGAGTAAAGAGGCAGGACGTTTTACGTAAGGCCAAGCGAAAGCATGGCGAAAAGCGGCATCCTGACAGGCTTGTAGTTGTTCAAAACTGATAATATCTAATGTCAAAAGGTTTTCATATTCATTCAGTAACCGCACATTATGTAATCCTGCATTATCAGTACAAATAGCAATATCTACCCCTGCTTCAAAGCAACGCTCGAAAACTATTTTCAGTTCAGTTAAGTCCGAGAGAGTTCCTGTCTTGAGATATGTAGTAGGACATACTTCTAGACATTGTTTTCTTTGAGCCACCTCTTTCAGTAAATGGGGATAACGTAAAGGGATCTGAATACCATGTCCTATCCGCATTAAATAGGGTAGCAGTTCAGGATAACAACCATCAGGGGTTTCATAGAGGTGTCCTGTTGTTTTTAACCCTAAAGCTTGGGCATATTCATAGAGTTTCACGAACTCACTTAAGCGTTCACGGTAATGAATATCACCCCCTGCTAGATCAATAGCACAAACATAGTCTGGTCTGGCGGCTGCTAGTTTGACAATGGCCCTATTTACTTCATCCGAGAGGCGAGAATGTGTGCAAAGAATCTGACGGGTGATGATAGGATATTCTAAACTTTCACTCGCTTTGCCAACGATTTCTACAATACTATTCATCTGCTCAATTCTCTCAGACTGACTTAAATGTTCATCAGTTCTCAGATAGGGGGTATAGCGGAGTTCTAAATAGGCTAAATTTTCAAATATATAGGCTCCTCTGAGCAACCTATAGATGAAGTATGGTAAGGTCTCTTCTGTTTGTACCTTCTCTACTAGTGTATGTAATTCTAGATATTCCTCTAGTGTCTTTCTTTCTCTAGTATAAAATTTCTCAAATTCAGAATATTCAGGAAATTTTTCGGCTAAGTCTTGACTATGTCTTTGAAAATAGCGCCAGAGAATACGAGGTACAACAGATCCTCCTAAATGACGATGTAAATCTGCATACAGAGCCATAGCCGTCTCCTTGTCAATAGTTACTTCTCAAAATATAACAATTATTAACCTTAATTGGGGGAAAAAAAGGGATAGGGGCTAGGGGATAGGTGATAGGGAAAAAACTAGAATTTCCCCAACACCTAACACCTAACCCCCAACACCTAATTCCTTCCCTAACCCTAAGCCCTACTACCTAACCCCCTTATAAATGATAGATTCCTGCGGACGGCAACCACACCCCCCCTGCTGCCTTAATAAGGGGGGAACCGGATGCGGCGCGTACCTTAACGATACTAAATTACTTAACAGTACCAATTAAATTATCAACCCTGAGAGGCTTAATAAAATATAATTGAACTAAATTAACTACATTCGAGATATAGTAAGGCAGTTTGCGGAAGAACTTAAGTGGTGCAGGTTGTTGAGACTGGGCAATTTCCGTTAATTTCTCATTATTTTTCACACAGACTTCTAGACGTTCATAAAACTCAGGCTTTTCTACATCTAGAATGATTGGGAAAACACGTCCTGCGGTCTTATTAGTCTGTTCAATGACATATTTATCATATTCGCGGGCATCTAAGCCTAGGGTTGCATAAAAACCTGCTCTTTGAACGTCATTGAGATACATAGTAGCAAAGACAGACAAGAGGAAGAAACGACACCAGAGTCTAGCTTTCCAGTCATTCAAGATATTTGGTGTGGCCTTCATAATGGCATCAAAGAAGTCCCCGTGACGGTTCTCATCTTGGCACCAGCTTTCAAAGAAATTGAAGATAGGATAGACGCGGTTTTCTGGATGTTTTTCTAAATGACGATAGATGGTGATATAACGCCAGTAACCGATTTTTTCTGAGAGATAGGTAGCGTAGAAGATGAATTTCGGCTCAAAATAGGTATACTTGTTGTTTTTAGTCAAGAAGCCTAAATCTAAACAGAGATCAAAATCTGACATCGCTTTGTTTAAAAAGCCCGCATGACGTGCCTCATCGCGTGACATGAGATTAAAGCATTCAGCTAAGAGAGGACTTTTATCCTTTAAACGTCTGCCTAATTCTTTGTAGAGAAGAAAGCCCGAAAACTCGGCTGTACAGGAGCGTTCTAGGAATTCAATAAACAAGCGACGGGTTTCTCCATCTATATTATTAAAGGCTTGATTGAATTGTTCATCGCGCACGAAGTGATGACGGTTATAGTCGGCGCGGAACTCCTCTAGAATAGCTCTTAGTTCTGTTTCGTTGGGCGAAATGTCCATTTCTGCCATCGCTTCAAAGTTAGTGGTGTAGAAGCGAGGTGTGAGGATCGTCTGTTTGGCTGGAATTTTTACTCCTGGACGCAGTTCCTCAAATTGGGGTTTTTCAACGAGATTAACCATAGCTTGTTTATCTTAAAAAGGGTAATTATGCTTAAGTCTAGCAAGCTCTGCCTTTCTTTTTCATCTCTTTTTTACTTTTTGTTATTTTTCTTTAAGTAATGGTTTTAAGTTCACTCCAAGAGATATAATTCTGATATAGTTATATAGTTAAATTGGCTGTAATTTATTTTAGAAGATGGAAACTAAACTTAAACCGGATTGGGCAGGAAATGACCTGCTTTCTCAAGTTGTTAATCAGCTAATTAAAACAAAACCGCTCTATAATCTGATGAAATACCAAGCCCGACAGGTCTTGATTAAAACAGCAGAAAAAAATGGGATTCCTTGGCGGGAAACGGTGGCACAATGGGAAGCATCAGGTGTACAGGAACGAATGTCAAAGTTAAGTAATCCAGCCATTACCTATCCCGATTATTATAAGGTGCCTTTTCATGCCTATTGGGAGGGTAATCTTTGTTGGCAAGCGGCTTTTGAGGCAGAACCTGCAACCTATTCAATGGCACTGCGAGTCTGGCCTCAGGAGTCCTTAAGTTGGTTAGAGGCTCAAAATCGTCTACGCTCTAGCTTCCATCAAGTTTTAGCAGAATCAGGTCTGCAAAATGTTTCCGATATTCTGGACATAGGTTGCTCTATCGGGATCTCCACTCTAGCCCTACACCGCTACTATCAGCAACAACAAACCAATCCTGTTAAAACCGTTGGTCTAGATCTCTCCCCCTATATGCTAACTGTGGCAGAAGCAAGAGACACAAAACAGGAAATTTCATGGCTGCACGCTCTAGCTGAAGATACAAAGCTACCTGATAGCTCTTTTGATTTAGTTACCCTTCAATTCCTCACCCATGAGCTTCCTGGTACTGCTGCAGGGGATATTTTTCGTGAAGTTTTACGGTTACTGCGTCCAGGTGGTTATTTAGCTATAGTAGATAATAATCCTAAGTCGCCTGTGATTCAAAACTTACCACCAGTTCTGTTTACCTTAATGAAAAGTACAGAACCTTGGAGTGATGATTATTACACCTTTGATATTGAAGAATCACTTCAGTCCATTGGATTTGAACTAGTAACTACTGTAGCCAGTGATCCTAGACATCGTACTATCGTAGTGAGAAAGTCAAGGGAATAGGCAACAGCCCAACGCCAGTTTTAAGGAATTAAGGTTTTTTAGAGTGTGCAATTTAAGAGACTTTTAGCTAAATTTAACTTTGGAGGGCGTGATTTTAGAAACAATATTTATTTCTCATGGTTCACCAGATTTGCCTCTGCGTCCTAGTCTGACTCGGGATTTTATCCTTCAACTAGGTCAAAAATTAGAAAAACCCAAGGCAATTTTGGTAATTTCTGCTCACTGGAATAGTAATTCTAACCTAGTCAGTGCAACAATTAATCCGAAGACAATACATGATTTTGTGGGATTTCCAAGCGAACTGTACCAGTTAAATTATCCCGCGCCTGGTGCTCCTCAATTAGCCCATCGGACCCATGATTTACTCAAACAAAAAGGTTTTGCTAGTGAGATAGTGACTGATAGGGGGTTAGATCATGGAGCTTGGAATCCGCTCATGTTAATTTATCCTGAGGCTGATATTCCTGTGACTCAGCTATCAATTCAACCACATCAGGATGCTACTTATCATTATCGTCTGGGACAGGCACTTGCTCCTTTAAAAGAAGAAGGAGTTCTTATTCTAGCCAGTGGAAGTGCTACCCATAATCTCTGGGAAATTGGTAAGTATGCAACTCCTCCTAATTGGGTAGTAGAATTTTCAGACTGGCTGAGTGAAAAACTCCTTACGGGAGATTGGCAAGCATTACTAGATTATGAAAATCTTGCTCCCTATGCTAAACGCAATCATCCCACTTCTGAACATCTTTTACCCCTCTTTGTAGCCATGGGAGCTAGTGGGGAAGGTAGTAAGGCGGTTCAATTACATTCTAGTTATACCTATGGGGTTTTAAGTATGGCGGCCTTTGCTTTCCAGACTCAATAATTAGGATTTTATGAATTTTCAAAATTTACAAATAGAATTACTTTCCTTAACTCCGAATGAAAAAGCACAAGCTATTCAGATATTAGTTCATACGTTTTTAAATATTATTAATAGTCTGTTGGTCATCATTATAATTAATATCTATAGAATTATTAGAAAAAACTATATTCGGCAACTATATTTTTACTATGGTTCAAATATACGAAAAACTAGGTATAAATTCCCTTGAAATACCCAATACGCTTTTATTGCAAGTAACTCCAGAGCAATTTGCCACCCTAGCAATAGTTAATCGGGATTTGAGGTTGGAAAGAACAGCTAAAGGAGAATTGATTGTGAATCCCCCTACAGGTTGGGAGTCTGGTAAGCGCAACCTGAGTTTGTCAGCACAACTATATCGATGGTATGAAGAACATGAAGAATTAGGAGAGGCCTTTGATTCTTCTACTGGTTTCACCCTACCGAATGGCGCAATACTTTCTCCTGATGCTTCTTGGATCTCGCGTAACCGTTGGGAAGCATTAACACCCACTCAAAAAGTCTCATTTGCCCAGATCTGCCCAGATTTTGTAGTAGAGTTACGTTCCCCGTCAGATACTCTTAAATCTCTCAGAGAAAAGATGCAAGAATATATTGACAATGGAACAATATTAGGATGGCTGATTGATTCCAAAAATCAGCGAGTAGAGATATATCGGCAGAATAAGCCAGTAGAAATATTAGAGAGTCCTACTCAACTATCAGGTGAGGATCTTTTACCGGGATTCATTCTAGATTTAAAGCGTGTCATCTGCTAAATATCGAATATATAGTATATATATAATATATTAGCTAGCGTGGGATATAATGGGATATTAGGAGGAAAACTATGTCAGCCCGTGATCTATTCCACCACATTGTGAAAAACGCTCTAGAAAAAGCAGGTTGGCAGATCACCCATGACCCCTATGGACTCCAAGCAGATGGCTTTGCTCTGGCTATTGATTTAGGAGCCGAAAGAATTATTGCTGCAGAACAGGGAGAAACTAAAATTGCCGTAGAGATCAAAAGCTTTTTAGGACCTTCAAAAATATCTGAATTTTATGGAGCATTAGGACAATTTATTACCTATCGTCTAGCTTTACAAACAATAGAACCTAAACGCATTTTATACTTAGCTATTCCTGAAAATCTATATGAAAAATTTTTTGCGGCTTCTCTAATTCAAGAAATTATACAGCAAAATGCTATTTATTTAATTACATATGAAATAGATCGGGAGAATATTGCTCAATGGATGCCCTTACCCAATACCGTCAACACATCCAAAACCTAATAAAAGAACAAGCTAGTTTTGTCTGGGATAATCGTCTAAAAGCTGAAACAATCTTTGATAGTGACAGAGATCATTATCAACTCATTTATGTTGGTTGGCGGAACTCAAAACGAGTTTATGGTGTTGTGTTACACCTCGATATTATTGATGGAAAAATTTGGATTCAAGAAGATGGTACTGAAGTTGGTATCGCCAATAAATTAGTTGAACTCGGTGTTCCGAAAAATGACATTGTTCTGGCTTTTGATCCGCCCAATTTACGACAATATACTGACTTTGCTGTTGGTTAAAAAAGTACTACTACTTTAGTAATGGTTTTAATTCTTCTACTATTTCTTGGGCGCGTATTTTGCGTGATGCTGGTAAAGTTTGTGTCTTTTAATATTTTTAGTTCCACTACTCCTGTCCAAGCCCTAGGTTTTAGTGGTGCAACCAGCTACCATAATATACAGGCAATAAGAAACTTAGAAAATGGTACAAACCAAAGTAGCTACGATGAAGCTAAGAGCAGTTTAGGTTCAACAACTACAGCACCTACAGCTTTTGTACTTGCATCAGTCACGGTACCAAAACTAAGTACTACTGCTGGAGCCATAGCAGGTGGTTTCCTGTTGTGTGGTCTTGCCAAAAATAAACAGAAGAAAAAGAACTAAAGGGAATTATTCTAATGTAAGCTAAAACGCATTTAAAATGCGTTTTAGCAGGTGTTAGGTATTAGGGAGGGTTGAAGAGTAGGCAACTTAAATGCTCACTAGCTTAAGTAAGATTAGGTTATAATAATTTGACAGCCTTAAGTACATATATAATGTTAAAATAGTAGCGGTTTTACTGGACTTAATTTAGAGGCTATAAGTAGTATGTCACAAAAAAATGAAACTCCCCTTTTAATTGCTGCACTGTTATTTACAGCAGCTATTGTCGGAGCAGGATACTGGTGGTTTACTAGAAATAATAGCAATCCTGTAAGCAATGTTGTTTCTTCTAGTACCCCGTCATTAAGTCCTGGGAGTTCTCAAGGAAATGACATTCAACTAACTACTTCTGTGCCAGCAGGAACAACAGTTAAAATTGATGGTTCAACTAGTATGGTGGGAATCAATCAAGCCCTAAAACGAGGTTTTGAGACCAAGTTTCCCAATACCATTATTTTTAGCACGGCTAGAGGCTCTAGCAAAGGACTAGAACTTTTAAAAGCTGGAACAATAGATTTAGCAGCTATCTCTCGTCCTTTAACTCCTGAAGAACAAAAAGATGGACTAGTGACAATTCCCGTGACTAAAGACTATATTGCTGTAATTATAGGGGAGAAAAACCCTTTTAAGGGTAGCTTGAGTCAGTCACAGATTATGGGTATTTTTACAGGACTTATTAAAAAGTGGTCTCAAGTAGGCGGACCTGATGCCCCTATAATGGTTTACAATCGTCCTATCGAAAGTGGGACTAGAACTGCTTTTCAAGATATAGCTTTAGGTGGTGGGAATTTCGGCAAAGCATCCAATATTATCACAATGCCTGTAGATGGCACTACTAATATAATACAAAAATTAGGAACCAATGGCATCAGTTATGCGACAGCAGGTCAGGCAGCGGAACAAAAAACTGCGCGAATTGTACCTATTGATGGGTTAAAGCCAGGCGATAGTAATTATCCTTTTGTTAGGTTCCTCTATTATGTCTACAAAACCCCTGCTAATGAACCAGCCAAGGCTTTCTTAGGCTATGCTACCTCGCCAGAGGGAAAAATGATTATTGATCGAGCTGTCAAATAAGCATTAAATATTTTAGCTAAAATTAAATAACTTAGTTATAATGAAGGTGACTCCCAACAACAAAAGTCACATATTTTTGTTAACAATAAATAATCTTTATGAAACAATTTTTAAAACAGACAATTGCTAGCACTCTTGGAACATTTTTAGGATTAAGTATTTTTTTAACTGTGGGTGTAGGCTCTATCTTATTACTAGCAATTGCTTTGACAAGCCAACAAGAACCTTCAGTCAAAGAAAAATCTATTTTAGTCTTTAATCTTTCTACTCTAGTTAAAGATGGTTATTCAAACAAAAGTCTAACTCGGCTTTTGAGCAGTGAAGATGACAAACAAACTCTGATGCTCAAACAAATTATAGAAGGAATCAAAAAAGCCAGCAAAGATCCCAATATTAAAGCTATTTTCTTAGATGGGAGAAGTAATAGTAATAATAATGGCTATGCTAATTTAGCAGAGATTAGAGCAGCTTTAGTACAATTTAAAAGCAACGGGAAAAAAATTATTGCCTATGCTAATGATTGGACGGAAAAAAACTACTATTTAGCCTCAATTGCCGATCAAATTATTATCAACCCAATGGGAAGTATGGAAATAAAAGGTTTAGTTTCGGAACCCTTATTTTTTGCAGGTGCTCTACAAAAGTATGGCATCGGGGTACAGGTAGTCAGAGTAGGTAGTTATAAATCTGCTGTTGAACCCTATATCCGCTCTAATTTAAGTCCAGAAAATAGACAACAATTAGAAAAATTATTAGGTGATATTTGGCAAAACTTCTTAAAAACTGTCGGGACAAGTCGGCAAATTGAGGTCAATCATTTACAAGAAATTACAGATAACATAGGATTTTTAGGTGCAGACAAAGCGAAAGGAGAAAAATTAGTTGATGAAGTGGGCTATTATGATCAAGCAATAGCTGAGTTAAAAAAGATAAGTGGGACTAATGAAGATACCTTTTCGCCAATAAGTCTAGACAGCTATCTGGAGATTACTGAAAATAGCAACAAAAAAGATAAAAGTAATAAAATAGCTATTCTTTACGCTGAGGGAACCATAACAGATGGACAAGGAAACCTAGATGAAATTGGCGGCGATAAATTCGCTAAAGAAATAAGAAATATCAGAGAAAATGATGAGATTAAAGCAGTCGTTTTAAGAATTAATAGTCCTGGAGGTAGTGCAAATGCTTCAGATGTCATTTTAAGAGAAGTTAAGCGCCTACAAGAAAAGAAACCAGTAATTATTTCTATGGGAAATGTAGCGGCTTCAGGGGGTTATTGGATGGCGACAGGAGGACAATATATTTTCGCTGAAGATAATACCATTACAGGTTCTATAGGGGTTTTTGGAATGCTATTAAACCTACAAAAGTTAGCCAATAATAATGGGATTACTTGGGATACTGTGAAAACGGGTAAATTAGCAGATCTCAACACTAGTAGTCGCCCTAAAACACAGCAAGAAATTGACATTTATCAGAAAGAAGTCAATAGAATTTATGATCTATTTTTAGACAAAGTTTCCACATCCCGCCATCTTACCAAAGAGAAGGTGAATGAAATAGCCCAAGGTAGAGTTTGGTCAGGATATGAAGCCCAAAAAATTGGTTTAGTTGATCAAATTGGGGGTTTAGAATCTGCTATTAAATATACGGCTCAAGTGGCTAAATTAGGCGACAATTGGCAAGTAGAAGAGTATCCAGAATCACGTAGCTGGAAAAATATCTTCTTGGATAAAATTTCTAAAACTGAAATCCAAAATACATCTATAGATCCTGTTACCCAAGAGTGGGAAAACTTGAAAGAAGATTGGCATTTTGTCAAGCAGTTAAATGATCCCCAAGGACTCTATTTAATGTTTCCCTATAACCTAAATATAAAATAGCCTACAACAAAACGGACAGGGCTAAGGTAAATCCTGGCACGATTCCTTCTCCAGTTAGAATAGTTCTAGGTGGATATTGGCTAATTGAACCATCTTGACGATAAACTAGTGCTTGACGATTGTGGCGGTTTCCCACTCGGGTGAAATAAATTCGATAACCTGCACCAAAATGAAGCCGTAGTTCGTAAACTCCATCCCTATGTAAATTTATTATAGGCTAACTTGAGTGGTGCTATTATCGATAGTGCAAATACTCAAAAAAAGACAGATTTACGGAATGCTAATCTCAAAGATGCTAATTTAAGTGAAACCAATTTAACAAATACTGATTTAAGTGAATCTAGTCTAGTTAAAGCTAATTTAAGCAAGGTGGGAAGCTTGAGGAATAATCAATCTCACCTGATAGTATTTAAGTATTAACCTAGAATAGAACGGTTTCGGGTTAGGGGGGATCAAAAAAAATAGTCACTTTTGGGCTATACTATAAAGCAGAATGGCCTTTTTATGACTAAAAATCAGTTCATTTGAATAAATTGGTAATACTTTTCTCTTTAACCCTCTTTATTAGCGCCTTTCTCCTATTTTGGCTAGAACTGATGGTAGCCAAGATGATTCTCCCACTCTTTGGCGGGTCACCTGCAGTCTGGAATACTTGTCTCTTTTTCTTTCAAACTACTCTCTTACTGGGTTATGGCTATTCTTACTTAACCCCACAAAGGCGTAGCCAAACTATCCTCCATCTTCTGCTTCTTTTAATACCTATTGCTTTTTTACCCATCTCTCTAACTAAAAATTGGTTATCTTTCGATATAAATGAGCCAATATTGGGCTTACTAATTATCCTCGTCCTCTCGGTTAGCTTTCCTTTCTTTGCTGTTTCTACTAGTGCCCCTTTGTTGCAGAAATGGTTTGCTAATACCACTCACCCCAACAGTTCTGACCCCTACTTTTTATACATTGCTAGTAATTTAGGTAGCCTTTTAGGAGTAATATCTTATCCCATTTTTATCGAGACAAATTTCTCTTTAACTACTCAAAGTTTGGGCTGGACAATAGGTTATATCTTGTTCTTTTTCCTAACTTTAGGATCTGCTATTTTATCGCAGTTAAATATTCAGGAAGAAGAAAAATCACCAGTTCCTAAAACTCCCATTGCTCGACCCACATCTCAACAAAAAACTCAATGGGTCTTATTATCTTTCCTCCCTTCTAGTTTACTTTTAGGCGTTACTACCTATTTAACAACAGACTTAGCCCCTCTACCTCTTTTATGGGCTATTCCCTTAGCAATTTATTTATTGACCTTTATTTTTACCTTTGCCACGCCGCCTATATTACCTGAAAAAAATCTAGAAAAAATCTTACCTTTATTATTAGCTACCCTGATTTTCTTATCATTACTTAAACTCCTACAACCAGTTTGGTTATTACTGCCTTTACATCTGGTAGGATTTTTCGGTATTGCTGCTACTTTTCATGGACAATTAGCTAAAAGTCGTCCTGATACAGAATATTTAACCAGCTTTTATTTCTGGATTTCTTTAGGTGGTGTTTTAGGGGGCTTATTTAATGCTATAGTTGCTCCTTTATTATTTCCTAATGTTTTGGAATATCCCTTAATTTTAGGCTTGAGTTTACTGTTATTAGGACTACCTACAACCGAAGAATTACAAGAAAAGCTTCTAGAGGAAGAAAGAAATAAACAGGCTATTGTAGCTTCTCTTCTCAACTCAAAAGAAGTTCCTCTTAAAGGGAGTAAGTCTCTCACCTCAAAATTTCAAATCCCCTTAATCTTAACCTCAAGTATTGCTTTTTTACTCTGTTTCTTATTAACAGGATTTCAGATTAAATATTTTCAAGATAACTTAATAGCTATATTTTGTACTTTATTTTTACTAATTATCATTCGCTCTGCTTTTAAACTAAATGCTATCCGCTTTAGTAGTAGCATAATTTTAATAGTTTTAATCAGTCAATTCTATTTACCAGGTATGGGAGAATTGCTATTCAGTGAACGGAGTTTTTTTGGGGTAAATAGAGTCTTGTATAATCAGTCAGAAAACTATCATAGTCTTTTGCATGGTTCCACTCTACATGGTAAACAGAGCCTAGATACAGAACGCCGCTATGAACCCTTAACCTACTTTTATAAAAGTGGTCCCATTGGTCAAGTTTTCCAAGCTTTAGACAAGTCTAAACATCTATCTCATATTGGGGTTATGGGACTAGGAATAGGGACTTTAGCTGCCTATGCTAAACCAGGACAGGATTGGACTTTTTATGAAATAGATCCTCTAGTGAAAAAAATAGCCCAAAATCCCGAATATTTTACCTTTTTAAAAGATAGTAAAGCCGCAGTTCCCATTATTTTAGGCGATGCTAGAGGTGAGTTAGAAAATGCTCCAAATAACTACTATGATTTACTAATTATGGATGCTTTCAGTTCTGATTCTATCCCTACTCATTTAGTAACATTAGAAGCCCTTCAACTTTACCTAACTAAGTTAAATAAACAGGGGATACTGATAATTAATATTTCTAATCGACATATCAATCTAGAACCTGTCTTGGGTGCTTTAGCTCAAAAATTAGGTCTAGCTAATCTCAGACAGTTAGATCTCAATGTCTCTCCAGCCGAAAAAAAACTGGGTAAATCTCCTTCTCATTGGGTACTTTTAGCACGCAATCAAGATGATTTTCCTGAACTAGTATCTCCAGCTTGGCAATCAATCCCTAACTATGAACGCTCACCTCTCTGGACTGACAATTTCTCTAATATCTTCAGCGTACTGCGGCTATTTCAACCTAGTTTGAGCTTCTACCAAGTCATCGGTTGAAAATTGGTATCATTAATAATGCTTCTCAATAATTCCTATTTATTGAGAATAGACTACGAGAAATCAAGGTTTCAAGAACCGAAAAATTCCCCTAATGGCAATACCTCTCGGTTAACAAACTTTTTAGGAAATTTACAAGTGTGGAAACAGGCTACAAGAGCTGTTTCTTATTTACAGCAATTTGAGACCAGACAAGCTTGCTTAACCAGGGGGCGCTGCCGCGCCACGCACGGGTTTTGGTTTTTAAGTTGTGGCTTAATAGATTTACATTTGCTGTAAGTGCAGATCTTGTAGCCTGCACCACTAATAACTTAACCAACAAGTATTACACATGTTTAAGGAATACTCTTCTTAATCAATACCTTCGCCAATTTACAGCAGTTCTAGACCAAACTCACTACAAAACCAAGGGAGCAGGGCTTTTTTGCCCCGCATTGGTTTTGGCATTTTGATCTGGGCTTGATTTATATACTACTGGTTTTGCTACGGTTCACTCTGACGTTAAGTAGTTCCCTTTGGATAGAGATTATAATTTGCTGTAGACGGAAGAATAAATAATAGACATGGTTCAAACCAAGGTAACACTTTTTAGAGGGGTTTTAAATTATGCCTTAGTTAAATATGTCAAGTACATTTTATACAAAGCTGAAATTTATGATAAAAGGGAACAGAATAGAATATTTCTAATTAATTTTGTTGAGGTACTCGACCAATCTCTAGATTTTTCTAAAATTACCCTTTATGATAGACTAAGAATCTCATTGCACAGTAATTGACTCTGCCGATTTATACTATAATAAATACTAATTTATTCAAATGACAGTCGCCAATAGATTAACCCTAAACCCTTTATCTCTAAGCCAATCTGAAAAAGCACCCGTAATTGTCCAGCCAAATTTAGGAAAAGATTATGAAATTCTGCATAAAATCGATGGGCGTTGGCGAGTCAAAATAGCAAGAATTGGGCTATATGAAGATTTTGCCCTTAATTTACAACATTTATTAGAAAGAAAAAATTATATTAAATCAGCCAGGGTAAATGAAGCAGCTAGCAGTTTAATTATTGAATATGATCCAGAACAAATAACGCCTAGTCAGTTAGAAGAATCTTTGCAAGTTCTGATAAATAAAACAGACTGGGAAAATTTAGCTGCTGCAAAATCCAGTTCTGAGAGTACGGAAAATCACCTCAATATATATTGGGATCGTTTAGCAGTTCCCCTAGCTAGTTTAGGTTTAGCAATAGTCGCTTTACCTCTAGAGTTACCCGCTATATTAGTAGGAGGATTGATTCTAGCCGCCTCTCTACCTGCCTATGTTAGGGCTTTAGAAGGTATCCAACAGGAAAAACAGTTAACAATTGATTTTCTAGACGCTTTAGTAGTTACCTTGAATTTATCACAGGCACATTTTATTCCACCCGCCTTTATGATCAGTATGATTGAAGGGGGAGAAGTAATTCGAGATTCTACAGCACGCTCTACAGAACGTCAAACCCTAGATCTCTTAGATAGTTTAGGACAATATGCTTGGGTAGAAAAGGATGGCATAGAAGTAGAAATTCCCCTCAAAGATGTTCAACCAGGCGATATAGTGGTAGTCTATCCAGGAGATTTGATCCCTATTGATGGCAAAATTATTCGAGGCAGTGGACTACTAGATCAAAACAAATTGACAGGAGAATCAGTCCCTGTACATCGGGAAATACAAGCTGAAGTCTTTGCTTCAACTCTATTAGTAGAAGGACAACTGGCTATTGAAGTCGAACGCACTGGCAAAAATACTCGCGCTGGGTTAGTAGTTGAACTGATCAAGTCAGCGCCTGTCTATGATACTCGTATGGAGAACTATGCTGCTAAATTTGCCAATTTTGCCGTTGTACCCACCCTTTTAATTGGGGCAGGAGTATTTGCTTTTACCGCAGATCTACCCAGAACTATAGGACTGCTGACACTAGATGTTGGTACTGGTATAAGGGTTTCTGTACCAACGGCAATCTTAGCAGGTTTAACCCATGCCGCCAGAACAGGAGTATATATCCGCAGTGGTCGAGCAGTTGAGCTACTCTCTAAAGTAGACTGTGTAGTCTTCGACAAGACGGGAACCCTCACACAAGGAAAAGCCTCCATCGTAGGGGTAGAAATAACTAGCGAAGGAGTAACAGAAACAGAAATTATTAGTTTAGCTGCATCAGCCGAACAAGGATTAAGTCATCCTGTAGCCCATGCCATAGTAAAAGGAGCCCAAGAAAGGGGTATTGCTACACAGGAATGTGAAAATTGGGAGTATCGAGTCGGGTTGGGAGTAGTGGCAACTATCGCCGGAAAAGAATTACTAGTAGGCAGTAGCCGCCTGATGGAAACAGAAAAGATAGACATCTCAGCTAGTAATCGTTTTAAAACAGGTAGTACCTCACTCGTCTATGTAGCCAGAGATGGAGTTTTAATAGGGGTCATTCTCTATGCCGATCCCATCAGAGAAGAAAGTCCAGGGGTGATCGCTGAACTACATAAACAAGGCATTGAAACCCATATGTTAACAGGAGATGTGCAAAGAGTAGCTGATGCAGTCGCCAAAACATTAGGGATAGATCGAGTACATGCCCAAGCCTTCCCCGAAAGAAAGGTAGAAGTAGTCAAAAGATTAAAAGAAGAGGGCAAAACAGTAGCCTTTATTGGCGATGGCATCAATGATTCAGCCGCTTTAGCCTATGCAGATGTCTCTATCAGTTTTGCCGCAGGCAGTGATATTGCCAGAGAAACAGCAGATATAGTCTTAATGGATGATGACTTAAGTGGTCTACCCCATGCGATCGCTATTTCTAAAAAGGTTATGGAGATCATCTATCAAAATGCTTTAATTGTGGGGATTCCTAATGTAGGCGCTTTAGTAGCAGGGGTATTATTTGCTCTTGATCCTATCCTAGCAATCATCATTAACAATGGTTCAACTATCTTAGCTGGTTTAAATGGTTTACGTCCTGCCCTAGGAGATGATAAGACATCTTATAGAGGTTAATTGGTACTATATATGATTCAATATCAAATAGTGCATCAAATTCCAGGCAGGCTCAGAATAAAAATTGATTCATTGCCTGGAAATAAAAGGTTAGTTGAGGAAAAGATCAGAAATATTGCCCATGTAACTCGGGTGCAGCTTAATGAGTCTGCCAAGTCATTTATCATTAGCTATAACGCGAAAAAAGAGACCTTAGAAAATTTCCAACAAGCATTAGCTTTCTCTCTCTGTGGGGTAACAACGGAAAAATCAACCCCTCCTCTACCTCCTGAAGTGACAGAAGAGACGGGAACTCTCGACCTGACAGAAGATAAGGCTCCTGAAGTGATAGAAGAGATGGGAACTCTCGACCTGACAGAAGAGACTAAAAAAGTTTCTCCCCCTAAAAGACCGCGAAAGCCTAGAAATTCTTCTCCCAAAAGAAAAAGACCTAATAGTAACTCTTAATCTCTTTCCTCAACAACCTGTCGAAAAAATTGTTCAAGTGCTTTTATACAGGCGTCATCTTCATAAAGACAGAGCTTATTTTCCGTCGTTTTTTGCTTGATTTGATCTCGCCATTGAAGATCTAAACCAAGACCTACAGCAATGTTGATATACTCTGTTTCATTCTGAGCAATAGTTTCTGTAATGTCCATCATTTTGAGCATAGCGTAGGAATGACGGCTCCGCATTAACTGACCCCTACAGGTGACAACGGGTAAGTTACAAGTTATTGCGTGTAGGGTGGTATTGCCTCCTGACCAGTCCAAGGTATCTAAATAAACATCAGATAGTAAATTAACATTCATGTAATCCTCTTGCGTTAGTCGAGGTAAAAATATACAGTAATCTTCACTATTTAGATGATAAATAGCAAAGGCTCTTTGTAGACGTTGCTTAAATTTTTCGGTAATTGAATCACTTATATGAGAAACAATAAAGGCAAATTTAGCCATGGTAACTTTTTGCGCTATGGCCGCAAATATATAGTCATATTGTGGTAAATATTTATAGAGTGATTGACAGGATAAGTAAATAATATCTTCCTCATTGAATTGAAAGTCTTGGCGCTTTTTAGGACTTTTTGGCAATTCTGGTTGACTATAATAAATACTTAGATTAGGTAAGCGAATTAGTTTTTCTGAATAGTCTTCTTCTCCTTTTTCAGGCTCCATTAAATCACTAGATAAAAAATAATCAATTGTTGGTAACCCAGTTGTTACAGGATGTCCCCAACTAACACATTGTACAGGAGCCAGTCTTAAAGCTGCTAACGATAAAGTCCTTGTATCTGACCTTAACCCAAGCGTAGGATAAATGATAATTTGTAGTTGGTCTTTAATAATTTGTTGACAGGCAGTTTCTAGATCTTCAGGTAAATAATAAAAGACATCACTATAAGATTTACATTCTTGAGTCAGATAATCATTTTGGCTGTCAGTATAATAACAATAGATTTCAAAAACATTTCTCTTAGCTTTTTTTAACCAACCTTTAGTTAAATGAGCTATTGTATGATTCCTAAAGTAGGCTGAGATATAGCCTATTCTAATCTTTTCATTTTTTCTTTTAGGTAATGGTTCACCAAATTGAGGAAATTTAGTAGCCAGCACTTTATGAAGCCAATTCCCATATTTTTTTTGTAATTCTAAATCATTTTTACCTTGATATTGTAAATAAAAATTAGTCTCATATTGACTAGCTTCATAAGCCTTTACTGACCTTCGGTCAGAAAAATCAGAGGATATATTTGTGGCTTCAATTAATTCATCTAAATATTTACTATAGCGTTCTCTATAAAATTCAATTTCTTCTGGCTGCTCATAAATTACTGGTAATATCCACTGATTGACTCTTTTTAAAAATAAATTATGAGGATTTAATTCCTGATCTCGATTAACAATATTAATAGCTTCTTCAACTCTACCAAAGTTCTGTAATGTGCGAATAAACCAACCATAAATATTTACTTGATAAGGATATATTGTCAGAGCTTCTTGACAAATCTCAATAACTTCTGCTTCTTGATTAAGATTTTTATAGCATTGAGCTAAACTTAAATAGAGTTCTACATCTCCCGTTTTAAATGATAAGAAATTCTTAAAATGACTAATGGCTTCTAAATATTTGCCTTGATAGTAATTGGTATAACCTTTATATAGTTCGTATTTATCCAATTGATGATTGGTAGCCCAAGCCTGAGCTAATTGTTCTAAAATATAAGGATTATGAGGCTGTAACCTTAATGCTTTTTGATAAATCTCAATTGCTTCTTCAATTTTTTCCTGTTTGATAAGAATATTTCCTAAATTCACATAAGCTAGAAAATGAGAATCATTAAAATCAATGGCTTGACGATAAATAGCTTCAGCTTCTCCTATTTTTCCTTCTCTTTCCCAAAGATTCCCTAAATTATTATAAGCTATTACTAATTGAGGATTAAGCTCTATTGCTTGGGCATACATTTTACTAGCTTCTGAAAAATTTTCTAATTTTTCTAAGATTAACCCCAAACTTAAATAATGTAACCCTACTGACGGGTTAATTTTCAGACAATTAGTAATAGCTTGTAAAGCTTTTTCATACTCAGACTTTTGATAATAGATTATAGCCAGATCACTCCAAGCTGGTAGATAATATTCATGCCAACTCAAAATTTCTAAATATTTAGCTTCAGCTTGTTCATATTGATTGGTTAGAGCCAAGAATTCGGCTGATTTATATATTTCCCGAATTGCTTGTCCTGCTAGCTGCTCTAAATTATAATTAGGTTCAAGTTCGGCAATCTCTTGATAAATTATTTTGGCAATGGCTAGATTACCTTGGGCAATTTGTTGCCTTGTTTCGACTTCTAGTATTTCAACTAATTCTCTGATTAATTGTTCACTATCTTGGCTAGAATCTTCTAAAATAATTGACATCCAGACCGTTTGAGCTTCTAATTCTTCTCCTAACAGCAGATAAGCTAAACCAAGATACCAGTAATTAACTGTTTCTTCTGGTTGCAGTTCAATACATTTTTGATAAAGTGTTATTGATTCTTCATATTTGGCTTCCTCAAAAGAAAGATCAGAGGTACGTTTAAGTTCGTTATAGTTCATTTGAATAAGATTAAGCTTCTTCCCTTCAGGACTGTTAATCCATGCTAACCCAGTAAGAGGTCTCTATCTTGTTTTCCCCATTTAGAATAGAGCCAGAAAAAATGTGTATCATTGAATAAGAGAGATGTATTGTGCCCTCAAGTATGAAATGTTTAATAGAAAGCGTAACAAAAATGGTTCTCAAAAGGTGCCTTATTATACTCTGTTACTATATAGAGCGATTCTAAGAAAGTTTGAAAACACTGGTAAAAGTTTATTCCGTTACTCTTATTTTTGCCTCGTTGTATAATACTCTGGACAGCAATGTTTATTACTTCACAAAGTTTAATGAGAATCTTTTTCCCGTGTTGGCGTTTTCTGGGAGGTAGATGGTTATGAAAATAATGAGTTTCTCGTGGCTAGAAAAAGGAATTAATCACTCACAAAATATTGATCCCAACGATATATCTAACAAGAAAAAGGGGTCTTTTAGGATTGGGAGAGATTATGAAATATGTGATTTGATTTTAGATGATCCTAAAGTATCTCGACTGCATATTGAGATATCTTTTAATCAGACTCAAGGGCAGTTTTATATACAAAATCTTAAAGACAACAATCCCATTCAGGTGGATTCCTCCCAACTGAGAACAGGTTCTCAAAATTTACATAATGGCTCTGTAATAAGATTAGGAGACACTCAGATTGAAGTTTCGATTACAGAGCTAGATTTAGGAACACCTAAAAGGAATCCGCCTAAAACTGCTGTAACAATCGGTCAATTCTTACCAATACTAAAAAATAATAAAGAGTTAAAAAGTAAAGGACTCTTGCTACCTGGCATTGTCACCGTTATCTCTGTTATCTTGCTTTTTTCGAGCATAAGAAATTCTAATCTATTTAACCTGATCTTAGCAGGTTATCTCAGTTTTGTTGGCTTTTATTCTATCTATAGACTTTGTAATAAGCCTAAATCTTGGTGGGTGTTATTAATTCCTGTCATAATGATCCCACTGCTGTTTATAACGGGCGTATTTAATCTGTTGTCCTTGTTCTTCAGGGATTTTATTTTAGGACACAACGCTTTGGCTAATATTCCTGAAACTTTCCTACCTGCTTTTATCTTTTTCTTTTTTGCCGCAGGATTACAAGAAGAATTATTCAAAGCTATCCCCGTTTTTATTATGGGTTGGCTAGGCAAAGCAGTTAAAGATCCCATAGACGGTATCCTCCTAGGCGCAGCTTCAGGTGTGGGTTTTACTCTCGTGGAAACCTTGGGAGAATATATACCAAAAACCATTCAGACGGGAGGAGACCTCTCAGGTTTGCAACTGTTGATTCCTCGGATTTTAGCTTCTGTGTTCGGACACATGGCTTATAGTGGGATCTTTGGCTACTATATAGGTTTGAGCTTTCTGAAACCCAAAAAAGCTTGGCAACTTCTACCCCTTGGCTATCTCATCTCGGCTACAGTTCATGCTTTATGGGATTCTAGTTCTACACTAGGGACTTCCGGCTTATTTGTTCTCGCCATTGTTGGCACCCTCACCTATGTCCTTTTAATGACAGCAATTTTAAAAGCGCGTGAAATTTCGGGTTTTTGACCTTTGACAAAAATGTCATACTGAGTCATTTTTTTGTAAATACCCCCTAGGTGTAATCAACCACTGGTGGTGGCGACTTGTACTTTGATTCCCAATAATGACAGTAGTTAACATATCAATAGGAGCGTCTAACATCTCACCTAAAGTAGTTAAAATAACCTCTTCTTCCAGGCGATAGGCAGCTTTAACAATTCCTACAGGTGTATTTTTTTCCCTATATTTGAGTAAGATTTCCCAAGCTCTCTGTAAAGGTTGGTGACGGTTTTGGGAACGAGGATTATATAAAGCAATGACAAAGTCGGCTGCAGCCACTGCCTCTAAACGCTTTTCTATGACAGGCCAAGGGGTCAGTAAATCCGACAGACTAACAGCCGAGAAGTCGTGCATTAAAGGGGCACCTAGACGCGCTGCAGCCGACTGTAAGGCTGATATACCTGGAAAAACCTCCACCCTAGGACTCTGACCATCCCACCCCCCTTGTTGGAGAGATTCTAAGACCAGTCCAGCCATGCCATAAATCCCACAATCTCCTGATGAGACTACAGCTACCGTTAAACCCCATTGAGCTAATTCAATTGCTCTAGATGCTCTTTCTCTCTCTTGGGTAATAGGATAGGACTCCCTGATCTGTCCTGGTCTTTTTAAGGCTTCTATTAGGTCTAAATAGAGACTATAACCAATCAACACATCAGCCTCAATCACTGCCCTTTTAGCAGCCGATGTCATCTGTTCTAGACGACCTGGACCAGTCCCTACTAAATAGAGAGCTCCCTGCTTACCAATATACTCCCTCTCTGCTTGGGCTATAGCCACTGTTACCTGGCCTGTCTCATCTTGGAAGATTTGTTTGGGTACAATCAGAGTTCCTCCCGCTACAATAGCCGCAGCCTCAGCTACACTAGGGGTGCCGACTTCCTTTAATACCACACTAGAAGGGTTAGGAACAGCAATATCTTTTAGGAGTTCAGCAGGATAGGTTAAAAAAGGTACTTTGAAAGACTCTGAAAACTCTATGATCCCCTCTTCATCAGCTTTAATATTCAAAGAGACTAACCCTGCAATAGCTGCAGTAGCTAAATTATAACGCTGACAAGTCTCTTCTACTGCTTGCTGAATCAGCTTTTTAGAAGTTCCTCGACTACAGCCTATCCCTACCCAGAGGACCCTAGGATGCCATTGCACTTCAGGTATTTTAGAACTAGTTACTAAACTTCTTAAAGTTGCACTGATCCAAACTCTAGCTTGAGGTTCCAGGCGACTGCCTTCTGCCTGCTGCCTGCTGCCTGCTGCCTGCTGACTCCTGCCTGCTGACTCCTGACTCCTGCCTTCTGCCTCCTGAAAAACAAAAGGATGATCCAGAGGTAAATGCTGCTGCCAAAGGGGAGAACCTGCATCCTGAACCACTTCTAGAGTTTCTCCTGGTGCAGCCATAGCCGCACTCACTCTAGTCCAGTCACCTGTTCCCTTTTGCCATCCCCAAGGTTTTCCTAGAATATCTATAGCAGGTAGGTTCAAGCTAGTAGAAGCCCCCGTTATAATCGGAGTAGCATTTAACTCTATTGCCACTAGACGAGTTAACAAATCGGCTCCTCCTTGATGTCCACTACAGAAACTAATCACATATTGACCTAGGGCATCAATAACAACAATAGCTGGATCTAAAGACTTATCTTCTAGTAAGGGTGCAATCAAACGCACCACAGCCCCCGTAGAGAGGGCAAAAATAAAACCTCGATACTGTGACCAAATTAATTTTAAATGCCCACTTAAAGACCCCTTATAGACTTGAGAGTTAGGAACCGAGACAGTTACAGGAACCCAGAGAGTTAGCTGCATACTCTCAGTTAGAGGTACTAAAAGTTGAGCAGAACTGGGGGTTGTAGCGATTGCTGCTAAAGGAAAAAAATCAGACATCATAAAGCTGGTATAAAGCTCAGTGGCTTCTTTGCAAAAAACTATCTAAGATTGAGAGAAGAGTATAACTCAATTGACTTCTGGAGACTTAATACAAATGGTCAACCTGCAAGCAGTATCCATGTCTGATAAAGGTCTAGATCGAGACTGCACAACGCTATCTAGACATGTGCTAAGGCAGCTTAACAGTTTTAGCCCCGCAGCACAAGATCTCAGCGCCTTGATGAACCGTATTGCCCTCGCTGGTAAACTAATCTCACGTCGTCTTTCTCGGTCTGGACTCATGGAAGGAGTTCTCGGCTTTACTGGTGAAACTAATGTTCAGGGTGAACAGGTTAAAAGAATGGATCTCTTTGCTAATGAGGTCTTTATCTCTGTCTTCAAACAGAGTGGTTTAGTCTGTCGTCTCGCCTCAGAAGAGATGGAGCATCCTTACTATATACCAGAAAACTGCCCCATTGGACGCTATACCCTCCTTTATGATCCTATTGATGGCTCATCAAATGTGGATATTAATCTCAATGTCGGCTCAATTTTTTCCATCAGACAACAACAGGGAGAAGACCTAGATGGACAAGCATTAGACCTCTTACAAGATGGAGACCAACAACTAGCAGCAGGATATATTTTATATGGACCGGCTACGGTTCTGGTCTATTCTCTGGGACAGGGTGTACATTCTTTCATCCTCGATCCTAGCCTAGGAGAATTTATCCTTTCGCAAGAAAATATACAAATTCCCTCACGGGGAGGCGTCTACAGTATGAATGAAGGAAACTTCTGGCAATGGTCAGAGGAAATGAGAGAGTATGTGCGCTATGTCCACCGCCATGATGGATATACAGCCCGTTATAGCGGTGCCTTAGTAGGGGATTTTCATCGAATTTTAATGCAGGGTGGTGTCTTTTTATATCCTGGCACAATCCAAAAACCTGATGGTAAGTTACGCTTACTTTATGAGAGCGCTCCTTTGGCTTTTTTAGCCGAACAAGCTGGCGGGAAAGCTAGCAATGGTTACACAAGAGTTCTCAGTATTGTACCTAATCAATTACATATGCGTACACCTTTGTTCATAGGCAGTCTAGAAGATGTCCAACTTGTCGAATCATTTTTGCAAACACCTAACCCCTAACCCCTATTATGAACAATCCCATTTTGGAAATTGAACAGAACTATGGTCAAAGCATCTGGATGGATAATCTCAGCCGAGATTTAATCGTCACAGGTGGACTGAAAAAAATGATTGAAAATCGTGGTATTCAAGGAATTACCTCTAACCCAGCTATCTTTGAAAAGGCTATCGCAGGCAATCAAATTTATGATCAAGATATTTTTGCGGGCAGCAAAGCCGGTCTATCTGTCCTAGAAATTTATGAGTCTTTAGTCTTTGAAGATATTAGCAATGCCTGTGATATTTTTCTACCTATCTACGAAGCCACCAACGGACTAGATGGTTATGTCAGTCTAGAAGTCCCCCCAACTATTGCAAATGATACTGCTAGCACTATTTCTGAGGCTAAACGTTACTTTAACCATCTCAAGCGCAAAAATTTAATGATTAAGATTCCTGGGACTCCAGAAGGACTACCAGCAGTCACAGAAGCTATCAGTAGTGGGATTAATGTCAATGTGACTTTACTATTTTCAGTTGATAGCTATGTAGAGACAGCTTGGGCATATATTCGGGGACTAGAAGAACGCGCAGCCAAAGGAGATCCGATCAGCAATATTGCCTCTGTCGCTAGTTTCTTCCTCTCCCGTATTGATAGCAATATTGATGCTCGGTTAGATGCCTTATTGAAACAGGGAGTAGATGAAGCGACAGCTACGAAAATCATCGCCTTAAAAGGGAAAATAGCCATCGCTAACGCTAAAGTAGCCTATCAAAAGTATAAGGAAATCTTCAGCAGTGACCGTTGGCAAGCTCTGGCTGCTAAAGGGGCAAAAGTACAAAGACTGCTCTGGGCAAGTACTGGAACCAAAAATCCTAATTATAGTGATGTTATGTATGTAGATGAGTTGATTGGTGCAGATACCGTCAATACTCTACCTCCTGCAACCATCGAAGCCTGCGCCGATCACTGTCATCCAGGTAACCGCATTGAAAGCGATCTAGAGCAAACTTATCAAATGTTGGCAACCCTCAAAGATCCTGCGATCAATATTGATCTAGATGCTGTCATGGCTGAACTTTTAGAAAATGGCATTGAGCTATTTGTCAAGCCCTTTGGTTCTCTAATGAACTCACTAGAAAACAAAGTCAAACAACTTACCACGGCCTAGAGGAGCAAAATATGGCGACACTGATAGAAAATCCCCTGCGCGTGGGATTACGTCAAGAAAGAACCCCCGAACCGCAAATTTTAATTATTTTTGGTGCCTCAGGTGACTTGACAATGCGTAAACTAGTCCCAGCACTCTATCAAATGAAAAAGGAAGGTCGTTTACCCCCAGAAATGACTATTGTGGGAGTAGCGCGTCGTCCTTGGAGTGATGACTATTTTCGGGAACAGATGCGTCAAGGCATAGAAGAGTTTTCTGATGGTATTGGTAACGAAGAACTTTGGCAAGACTTTGCTGCAGGACTTTTCTACTGCTCTGCTGATATGGACAAGCAAGAAGACTATCAAAAGCTGAAAACCCTCCTAGAGGAACTAGACACCAAAAGAGGGACTAGAGGTAATCGAGTCTTTTATTTAGCTGTATCACCTAATTTCTTTGTACCAGCCCTGAAAAATTTAGGGGCAGCCGAGATGATCAAAGATTCCATGAAAACTCGTGTAGTCATTGAAAAACCCTTTGGCAAGGATTTAGGGTCTGCTCAATCCCTGAATAGAGTAGTACAAAAAGTCTGTAAAGAAGAGCAGGTTTACCGCATAGATCATTATCTAGGCAAAGAAACTGTACAGAATCTCCTCGTCTTTCGCTTTGCCAATGCCATCTTTGAACCCCTCTGGAACCGTCAATTTATTGATCATGTTCAAATAACAGTAGCAGAGACAGTAGGGGTAGAAGATAGAGCGGGTTACTACGAAACCTCAGGAGCACTAAGAGACATGATACAGAATCACCTCTTACAACTATTCTGTCTAACGGCAATGGAACCACCTAATGTTCTTAATGCTGACAGTCTCCGGACGGAAAAGGTAAAAGTACTCCAAGCTACGCGACTAGCGGATCTAGATAACCTGGAAAATAGTTCAGTCAGAGCACAATATGGCTCTGGTTGGATGCGGGGAAAACCAGTAGCGGGCTATCGCGAAGAACCAGGCGTCAAACCAGGCTCAATTACGCCAACATACGTTGCTATGAAACTGTTAATAGAGAACTGGCGTTGGCAAGGAGTGCCTTTTTACCTCAGAACAGGCAAGCGACTGCCAAAAAGAGTATCAGAAATCGCCATTCAATTTAGAGAGGTACCTTTACTAATTTTTCAGTCCGTCGCCCATCAGAACAACGTCAATGTCCTAAGTTTGAGAATACAACCCAATGAAGGAATATCTCTGCGTTTTGAAGCCAAAATGCCAGGAGCGGATCTGAGATCGCGGACAGTCGAAATGGACTTTAGCTATGGTTCATCTTTTGGCGTAACAACATCAGATGCCTATCATCGCCTTCTCCTAGACGCTATGTTAGGCGATCAGACCTTGTTTACTAGAGCCGATGAAGTTGAGGAAGCTTGGCGCGTCGTTACTCCCCTGATCGGAGCTTGGGATGCACCTAGTTCACAGGAATTAGTTGCTCAGTACGAAGCAGGCACCTGGGGACCATCACGCGCTGAATGGTTGATTAATCAAGATAACCGTCGTTGGCGAAGATTATAAGAAGAGGAATAATTACTATGACTTCTGCACCTTTAGTATCACTACAAACACCTAAGGACATCTCCATAGATGATATCGAAGGTGAATTAAGATCCATATGGCAACAATATGACCTCTCCGAAGAAGGACTAGCTGCTACTAGAGCATCTACCTTTACTATGGTCATTTATGAACCAGAACCTATACAGTCCCTCCTAGCAGCTTTAGGGTTCTATACAGGACCGATAGATGGGATAGCAGGTGCTAGAACAACATCAGCAATTAAAGCGGCTCAAAAAGCTTATCAACTATCAGAGACAGGCTTTTCTAACCCAGAGTTAATCCAGAAATTGCAACAGGAAATGACCAAGGAAAAAGAAAGTGGTATCAGCACCATTTATAATCATAATTCTCCTGATCTAGCTGGAGCAGGGATCGCTGATGCAGTAGCTCTCGCTAACCCCTGTCGCATTGTCACTCTCTGTCCAACAGCCGAAGCAGATGAAGGAGTTAAGGTACAGGTTTCAGCTTACTGTCCCGTCAAAAAAAGCAGTAACAATACCCTAGTATGTTGTGAATATGTCACCCTGAGAGGAACAGCCGAAGCTCTAGAGAGAATAGGAGGTATAATCACTGAGTTAGTGATTCCAGAATTACCTAAGTTTCTCTGGTGGAAAGCCTCGCCCAAAACTAATTTCTCCCTCTTTCAACGTCTAGCTAGTCAAAGTAGAGCAATCATTATTGACTCTAGTAGTTTTGCTCATCCAACAGATGACCTTCTAGAAGTTAGCAATATGATAGCTAATAAAATGCCCATAGCTGATTTGAATTGGGCAAGATTGGCTCCTTGGTTGGAATTGACCGCCCAAGCCTTTGATCCAATAGACCGCCGTCTCACGATTAAAGAGGTGGATCAGGTAGTTATTGACCATGAACAAGGCAATGAAACACAAGCTCTGATGTATTTGGGCTGGTTAGCTAGTCGCTTGCAATGGCAACCAGTTTCCTACCAAGCAGAAGGAGGAGACTATAACTTAGTCAAAATAACTTTTAAAAGCGAAGAGAAGGAGTTGATAGAAGCTGAATTAGCCTCCATCCCTATCGGCGATCCTGGAGAAGTACTCGGAGATTTAATCAGTCTTCGCTTGAGTTCAACCAACCTAGAGGCGGATTGTTGTACAGTCCTATGCTCTAGTACAACAGGCTGTATGCGGATGGAAGCAGGCGGTGGCGCTCAATCCGCTTACATACAACAAGTGACCTCAATGGCTGATCAGAAAACTGAAACACTTATAGGACAACAATTGCAACGATCAGGAGTGGATTTACTCTACATCGAAAGTATGGCGGTGACTAAAGCAATTCTCTCTCTGAAATCTCAGCAAGGTTAAAAAAATGACTCTAGTAATCGCTGGTGAACGCAGTGGAGTAGGCAAAACAACCATCACTCTAGCTATACTGTCTTTTCTGACTCAAAAAGGTTACAACATTCAATCCTTTAAGGTAGGACCAGACTATATAGATCCTATGTTTCATGCAGCGATTACAGGTCATCCTTGCTACAATTTGGACCCGATTTTAACTTCAATTACCTATATTAAATACTGCTTGCAACGCTATAGCCAAAGTAAAGATTTAGCTATAGTAGAAGGGGTAATGGGACTATTTGATGGATTACAGACAGAAGATTGTCTAGACTTTGGTAGTACAGCATCTGTAGCTCGTCTACTCAATCTGCCTATTGTTTTAGTGCTGGACTGCGCCAAAATATCTACTTCTATAGCAGCTATTGCCCAAGGTTATCGCTCCTTCGACCCATCATTAAAAATAGTTGGAGTAATTCTCAATAGAGTCAAAAGTGATCGCCATTTAGAATTATTACAAGCGGCTTTGGACTCGATCTCAATGCCGATTTTGGGCGTATTCCAACCAGAAGATGCTATATCTATTCCTGGACGTCATCTAGGTTTAGTCCCTACAGCCGAATTAAAAAATTTAACCACTCTAGCTCAACAGTTGGCTAGCATAGCTGAACATAAGATAAATTGGGAAAAGTTATTACCATTACTTAAGGTCACTCCCCTACACCCTACACCCTACACCCTACACCCTACACCCTACACCCTACCAATAGCCATAGCGCAAGATAAGGCTTTTAGTTTTTACTACCAAGATCAATTAGATCTCCTACAAGAATTAGGCGCAGAATTATTACCTTGGAGTCCTTTAAAAGATACAGGTCCTCCACCTGAGGCAAGCGGGATGATTTTTGGCGGCGGCTTTCCTGAAGTATTTGCTGAGGAACTTTCTGCTAACTATGAGGCTCTCAGGGCAGTCTATCAAGCTATTACTAGAGGAATGCCAACCTATGCCGAATGTGGCGGATTAATGTATCTCTCAAGGGAATTAATCAATCAAACAAAACAGACTTGGTCTATGGTTGGGGTAATTCTTGCTCAAAGTAAGATGACTTCAACCTTGACCCTGGGCTATCGTCAAGCGAGGGCGATTAGGACAACTAGTCTTTTAGAAAAAGGGGAAACGGTAATTGGACATGAATTTCATTATTCCCAAATTCCGACAATCAACACAGATCCTCTCTTTGAAATGACTCGTTATGGAAGCCAAAAAACAACTACTTGGTTAGAAGGATGGCATCTACCTAATCTACAAGCATCCTATCTACATCTCCACTTGGCTCAGAATAAGGCCTTAGCCCAAAAGTTTTTAAACAATTGTCTTGACTTTTCTAAAAAATTCAACTAATATCATTGTTATAAGCTGAAATTTATAAATAAATCAGCCGCATAGGCAACAAAGGAGGTGATGCCCATGATAGAAAGTAGTAAAACCATGGGTCTCCTAGTTGAAATTAGCCGGCTGCGCGCCGGAGCCGCTCTCTAGTCCCAGACTAAAGTTCCTTCCGGCAGCCAGGTTCAACTAGTAGATCCCAAAACTAAACCCTTGTTTAAGATATCTTAAACAAGGGTTTTTAGTTTAAATACAGCAAATGCTGTGTGCGTAGCCGCCATTAGGGACTTCGTTACCCTACAACTAAAAAGCCAAAACCCTTGCTCTATAAGAGAGAGAGCCCCCTAGATTTGTGGCTTATCTGTTTACAAACTGCTGTAAGTAAAGAGTTGCCAAAAAAAAGTAATAAAATTGAAGACAAAAAAGCTTTGTATGGCTATAATGGAAAAGTGGGAAGACTATTCGTAGTCAATTATTAAGTGTGAGGGGAAAGAATTAAAGATGTTAAAAATCTTTTGCAAGTCATTATTAGTCAGCAGTGCTGTTGTAGGAGTAGCTCTTACTCTATCTGTAGCTAACAAAGCTCAAGCCGAGACAGCAACACAGGATCAAAACAGCACGATTAATCAACTTGACAACTATAGCAACGAAGGTCAAGTAAACAGTCAAGACCAGATTACTAGTGTAAATGAATTGCGGGACGTAGCCCCGACAGATTGGGCATATGAAGCACTACGCAGCCTAGTTGAACGTTACGGTTGTATTGTAGGTTATCCTGACCGTACCTTCAGAGGGAATCAAGCTCTTTCACGTTGGGAATTCGCCGCAGGTCTCAATGCCTGTTTAAATACCCTAGAGCGTCTAATTCAAGAAAACAGTGTCAGTAAAGAGGATATCGAGAAACTCAGAAGACTGGCACAAGAATTCCAATCAGAATTAGCCGCGTTGGGAGCCAAAGTAGATAACTTAGAAGGACGTGTTTCCTTCCTAGAAAATCACCAGTTCTCAACAACTACCAAATTAAATGGAGAAGTAATCTTCTCAATAGCAGGTGCTTCTCAAGCAAACAACCAAGTGGTCTTCCAAGACCGCGTCCGTTTACTGTTTGACACCACCTTTACGGGGAGTGATGTATTACATACTCGTCTAGCGGCTGGGAACTTTGCCAACTTTAATAGCAATATTAATGTGCCTGGTGCTGGATTTAGCACTACTACCGTATCACCTACAACAACTCTAGCATCAGCCGTAGGTGGCGGTGGCGGTAACTCAGTTAGTGTGGACTGGTTAGCTTATCAAGCACCAATCAGACTCAGTAAAGACATGCAATTAGATACATATATCGCAGCAGTAAATGGGGCTTGGTATGACTTCGTACCCACCATAAACCCTTACTTCCAAGACTATGATGGTGGTGGCGGTTCTATTTCGGCATTCTCCCAAGAAAACCCCATTTATCGGATCGGTGGTGGAGCTGGGGCAGGAGTCAGCTTTAAACTAGGTTTCTTAGACAGTGTAATTGGTCCTTCATCAATCAGTTTAGGTTACTTAGCAGGACCTGGAGCTAACCAACCCAACCAAGGTAGCGGTCTAACCAACGGTAGCTATGGACTGTTAGGGCAAATTAACGCAAATCTTTTCAACGTTGTAAACCTAGGTTTAACCTATGTTAACGGCTACGCAGATCAAGGCGTACCTATTTTCGGCATGGGTGGTGGCGGATTCGGTTCGGCACTAGTTGGAACTCAATTAGCTAATGGTGAACTTTCATTAGGAAATACTAACATTGACTCTCGTAAAGTTACCAATAACTACGGGATAGAAGCAGCTGTCAGTCCTTGGAAAGGGATCAGTTTGAGTGCATTTGGAACCTATACCCAAGTTAACTTTGTGGGAAATCCAGCCGCAGGAACAGGCTACTCAGGAAGAGGTCAAGTTTGGACTTATGGTGCTGGTCTAGCCTTTGCTGACTTAGGAAAAGAAGGAAGTATATTAGGTATCTTTGGTGGTGTCCAACCTTACTTCGGTAACGTGAATGTGGCTGGCGGACCGGGAACACTACAGGGTTATACGACTGCAGCACCTTATCAAATTGAAGCATTTTACAAATACCCAGTTACTGACAACATTTCCATCACGCCTGGGGTAATTTGGCTGAACAACCCAACACAAACTCTTAATAGTGGCAATCAATGGATTGGTGTTTTACGTGGAACCTTCAAGTTCTAAACCCAACTAGTTAGTTGTAGAGATTGAAGAAGCCCCAATTAATGGGGCTTCTTATTATATTATGACCAATCTATATCTCATCCTAAAAATCAGTCCCCAAGCTAGTCAGATAGAAATTAAACAAGCCTACAGACGACTTGTCAAAGAATTTCACCCAGACACGCAATCTGTAACAGCAGATCATGAAAAAATAATTCAGATCAATGCAGCTTATGAAATATTGGGCGATCCCGAACGTCGCCTACTTTACGACCAACAGCAACCAGCTAAAAGAGAACATCGCCGAGAGTCAGCCCAAAACTCATATAAAAAAAGTCGCCAAAGCGCCCAAAATGAGCAAACAGAACTCATCCAGTGGCAACAAGTAATATATAGTCCAATTGATAGAATGATTAATCAAATACTTAAATCTCTCTCATTACAAGTAGACTACCTAGCAGCCGATCCCTTTGACGACCAACTGATAGAAGAATTTCAAGACTATTTAAACAAGTGTCAAACTGCCCTAGAACAGGCGAAAATCCTCTTTAGATCAAGACCTAACCCCCCTAAACTAGCTAAAGCCGCCGCTAGTATATATTATTGTCTTAATCAAGTTGCTGACGGTTTAGAAGAATTTCAACGCTTTACTTATAGTTATGATGATTCAGCCCTACATCAAGGACAAGAATTCTTCCGACTTGCTCAACAGTTCCTCAAAGAAACAGAACGACATCTTCAATATGTACGCAGCTAAATCCCGGACGCTAAAAATGTTAAGATCATTTTACAATCTGTCTCTAACCCCTCTACGGGACTGGTACTTATAACCCCTAACCCCTAACCCCTGCTTATGCAATGTATTATTGACCGTAGAGCAGAATTTTCAGCCAGTCATCGTTATTGGTTACCAGAATTGAATCAGGCAGAAAACCAAAAATTATTTGGCTCCTGTGGTCAGTTTCCAGGACATGGACATAATTATGTACTGTATGTTTCCCTTTTAGGGGAAATAGACCAATATGGAATGGTAGAAAACCTCTCCTATGTTAAAAGCGTCATCAAAAAAGAAGTTACCAGTCAACTAGACTATAGCTATCTCAACGAAGTCTGGCCAGAATTTCAGCAAACCTTACCTACTACTGAAAATATAGCCAGAATAATTTGGCAGCGCCTAGCACCTCACTTACCTTTATATAAAATACAACTTCTAGAAACCCCCTATCTCTGGGCAGACTATCAAGGAAAAGATATGCAAGCTTCTCTCAGTGTAAAAACTCACTTCAGTGCCGCTCATCGTTTAGCTTTACCTCAACTGAGTCAGAGTGAAAATGAAGCCATTTATGGCAAGTGTGCGCGGGTACATGGACATGGACACAACTATCATCTAGAAATCACTGTTAGTGGCGAAATAGATGCTAGAACGGGTATGCTCATTGATTTAGCAGCATTACAGAAGACCCTAGACGAATATATCGTAGAACCAATGGATCATACCTTTCTTAACTTTGATATTGCCTACTTTCAAAATGTCGTTCCTACAGCCGAAAATATCGCCTTCTACATAGCCCAAACCCTAAAAGAGCCTATATCAGTCCTAGGTGGCAACTTAGAGCGAGTAAAATTGATTGAAAGTCCGAATAACTCAGCTGAAATACTCTGTCAGTCCCTGACATCCAATTTCCTGAAAAAGCCAGACAAAGTTACTTTTTGTTGATGAGTTAAAAATTATTGTTTATTATGCAATAAGATAGTGTCATCCTATCATTGTTCTCTGATAATATTAGCAAAAGCTGAGTCTATTTTGATAGCTCTATGCTTGTTCTGGTCATCCCGATAAATATAAAGGATTAGGTCAAAGATGGAATCTAAACCCATAAACGAAATTCAATCTTTCGAGGTCAAAACCGACAAAGTTGGTAAAATTGTTGCCCCTTCGACAACTGATAAAGCTTGGCAAGATTATGTAGAGCCTGTTTTTGATGTTTTAGGGAAAGTTCCTGAGTCTTTAGGTAATTTTTTCAGTGATTATCAAAGACCCTTAATTACCTTAGGGCTCATTCTAGGCGCTATAGTTACCGTCAAAGTCACTCTAGCTGTTCTAGATGCTATCGATGATATACCTCTGTTAGGACCTATTTCACAATTGATTGGCTTAGGATACTCTATTTGGTTTATTTATCGCTATCTTTGGAAAGCTTCTAACCGTCAAGAGCTTGCTCAAGAATTTGAAGCCCTCAAAGACCAAATTTTTGGTAGCCATGAATAGATAAATCATTTAATAACCAAAATCCCCGACTTAGCGGGGATTTTTTTACTTATTTTTATTCGGCATCATAAGAAACTGCTGCTCTCTCTCTACGAACCTCCTCAAAGAAACTGAGATAGACAAAGCCAGCTAAATAAGCCCCTACAATAGGTGCGAACCAAAATAACCATAACTGACCAAGCAAGGCTGTATTTCCACACAATAAGGCAACTCCAGTACTACGAGCGGGATTGACTGAGGTATTAGTCACAGGAATACTAATGAAGTGAATCAAGGTAAGTCCTAAACCGATGGGTATTGGAGCAAAACCAGCAGGAGCACGGTGGTCTGTCGCACCTAAAATAATCATCAAGAACATGAAAGTCATCACAACTTCTGTGAGGAAACAAGCAATGAGACCATAACCTAAAGGTGAATGGTCTAGATAGCCATTAGTTGCTAAAGGGGTAGCACCACTTAAATCAAAACCTGGTCTTCCCTGAGCAATTATCCGGATAACTAAAGCACCTATAGTAGCTCCTACTAACTGAGAGACAATATAAGGGAATATTTCATTCTGAGGAAAACGTTTACCTGCCCAGAGACCAAGGGTAACAGCTGGATTAAAGTGACCACCAGAAATATGGCCAAAAGCATAGGCTCCTGTTAAAACAGTTAGACCAAAAGCCAGAGCAACCCCTAAAAAGCCCAATCCTAACTGATTATTATCTCCACTGGGAATAGCCGCAGCTAATACAGCACTTCCACAACCTCCTAACACCAACCAAAAAGTTCCTATTGCCTCGGCAATATATTTTTTCATGCTTTAACTCAAAAATAAAATTGTTCAAACATATATTACCGCAATTTATCAAATTTTTAGTATTGTCTCATCATTTATCTCTAAAATCTGGGAATGTTGTACAATTGTCTACTTACATTTCCAAGAATTACAGCAAATTCTAATCTCTACGAGAATCTCCACGTGCCGTAGTGGGCGGGATACAAATGAAGCCCAGATAAAATGCGCCGGGCCTTGCGGGGCGCAAACCCCAAATGCTGGTTTTGAGTTGTATTTGCTCTCAAATTGCTGTAGCATTCATTTAGCTGTGTAATATCTAAGTAACCAACCTAGAATTAACCCTATTCCCCCAAAGCGTAAAGTCTGCCAAAAAACATCACCTAATAAACCGTTTTTCACAGCCTGCCAGAATAAATGTCTCAATTCGTCATCTTTTAATAATCCACTTTCTAAATTTACTTCTAATATTTGTAACTCATCCCGCATAGATTCAACTTGCTGAACCATTTCTAGGTTAGGTTCTATTTCTGGTAATTTTTTTAATAATTTTGCTTGCTCTTGTTGCATATGCTGAATTTGCTGATAACGTTCTTTTAATCTTTTTAAAGACTCTTCAAGTTCCGCTAAGCTCTTTTCAAATTCTGGGTTAGAAGTTTCCGACATTTTTACTAGTTGAGCCAAGAGACTCAATAACTGAGCTTCTCAAGGCATTTTAGCAGGTGTTAGGGGGTAGGGGGTAGGGGGTAGGGGGTGTGGGAAGTGTGGGGAGGGTGGGGAGGTGTGAGAGGTGTGGGAGGTGTGGGAGGTGTGGGACAGGCATCTTGCCTGTCTCCTGTCTCCTGTCTCCTGTCTCCTGTCTCCTGTCTCCTGTCTCCTGTCTCCTGTCTCCTGTCTCCTGTTAAGAGTTCCCTGTTCCCTGTTAACGAGCTAAAGCCAGTTCAGAAGAAATCTCTTTCAGACTAGAGAGAATAGCATCGACATTCTTTTTAGCATCGCCAAAAAGCATTTGCGTATTTTCCTTGTAAAAGAGAGGATTATCTACTCCAGCATATCCACTAGCCATACTACGTTTCATAACAATGACTTGGGCTGCTTTCCAAACCTCTAGAACTGGCATTCCAGCAATAGGACTACAGGGATCTTCTAAAGCACTAGGGTTAACTGTATCATTAGCGCCAATTACTAAAACTACATCGGTTTCGGTAAAGTCCTCATTGATTTCCTCCATTTCAAGTACTATATCATAGGGAACTTTCGCTTCAGCTAAAAGAACATTCATATGTCCAGGTAGTCTACCCGCCACAGGATGAATGCCAAAACGAACCTTAACCCCTTTCTCCCGCAAAAGTTTAGTAATTTCCGAAACAGGATGTTGAGCCTGTGCTACTGCCATCCCATAACCAGGGGTGATGATTACCTGTTTAGCGTTCCAGAGGAATTCTGCAGTAGATTGGGTATTAGTAGACTGCACTTCTGCTTGTGGTTGATTAGTATTGATAACAGCACATTCGGGAGGTGTGCCTTGCCCAAAACCACCTAGAATAACACTGATAAAGGATCGGTTCATCGCTTTACACATGATTATGCTCAGAATAGCACCACTACTGCCCACTAAAGCTCCTGTAATGATTAGTAAATCATTAGACAGCATAAAGCCGGCTGCAGATGCTGCCCAACCTGAATAACTATTGAGCATAGAGATTACTACAGGCATATCTGCTCCTCCAATAGCCGCCACTAGATGGAGACCTAAGATCCCTGCTAGACCCGTCATAATTAACAGAGGTTGAAGACCTTGAGGTCCATCTGCCTGCATGAAGGGGAAAGCCAGAGAGACAACACCCACCAAAAGAGCAATATTCAGGAGATGACGAGCAGGTAGAAGGAGTGGCTTACTAGAAATAATTGCCCTCAGTTTGCCAAAAGCAATTATAGAACCCGTAAAGGTAACAGCCCCAATAAAGATCCCAATGTAGATCTCTAGTTTGTGTATAGTTTCTTCAGCTCCAGAGAGGCCAGAGTCACCTAAATAATTGGCAATACCCACCAAAACAGCCGCTAGACCGACAAAACTGTGTAGAATGGCCACCAGTTCGGGCATAGAAGTCATCGCCACCCGAGAAGCTAGGAAAGCACCGATCACAATAGCTGGTAGAATAGCCCCCAATAGGGTCGTATAGCCAGTTACAGATGCAGATGCAGCCGTAGCCCCAAAAGCTAGGATCATGCCTAAAATCCCGTACACATTGCCCATCTTGGCGCTTTCTTGATTAGAAAGACCAGCCAGAGAGAGGATGAAGAGGCTACTTGCAGCTATATAAGCCACTGTTAGTACATTGCTAGATATAATACTAGACATAAATTAATCCCTTTGGAACATCTTTAACATACGTTGGGTGACTAGAAAACCACCAGAAATATTGATTGTGCCTATTAAGACCGCTATGGCACCTAAGATAGTGATGGGAGAATTGAGCGGTCCTGAAATTTGCAACATTCCCCCGATAATAATGATTCCACTAATAGCATTAGTTACACTCATTAAGGGTGTATGCAGGGCAGGCGTTACATTCCAGATCACCTGCCAACCGACAAAACAAGCTAAAACAAAGACTGTAAAGTGAGAGAGGAAGGAAGCAGGTGCATAGAGTCCCACCACAACTAAGGCTGCTATTGCTAGTACTGGGATTAGCCAAGATTGGCCTTTTTTCTCAACCTTCACTGGACTCTTAGCTAACACAGGGGCAGGTTTTGTGGGTGTTATTGATGGGTTGCTCACTTTTGGAGCTGGCCAGATGATTTGACCTTGATGTAAAACCGTTGCTCCTCTAATTACTTCATCTTCTAGGTCAACTTTATAATTTTCTGCTCCTCCCATCTCCTTTAACAGATGCCAGAGGTTGGTTCCATAGAGTTGACTAGACTGACTAGCCATCCGACTAGGTAGATCTGTTAAACCAATTATAGTTACTCCCTTATATTTATAAATTTCCCCAGGCTTAGTTACTTCACAATTTCCACCTTGTTCTGAGGCCAAATCTACCACCACTGAACCAGGCTTCATGCTAGAGACCATTACCTCTGTAATCAATTTAGGGGCAGGTTTTCCAGGGATTAAGGCTGTCGTAATAATAATATCTACTTCGCGTGACTGAGCCGCAAATAGAGCCATTTCAGCATCAATAAACTCTTTACTCATGGTCTTGGCATAACCACCCTCACCTGTCCCATCTTCTTTAAAAAAGAGTTCAAGGAATTCCCCCCCTAAACTTTCTACCTGTTCTTTGACGACAGGACGGGTATCAAATGCTCTGACAATAGCGCCTAGATTTTTAGCTGTACCTAAAGCTGCTAGTCCAGCTACACCTGCCCCAATAATCAATACTTTCGCTGGCGGCACTTTCCCTGCTGCAGTAATTTGACCTGTAAAGAAACGTCCAAAATGCTCGGCTGCTTCAATAACCGCTCTATAGCCAGCAATATTAGCCATTGAACTCAAAGCATCTAGTTTTTGGGCACGTGAAATACGCGGCACTGCATCCATAGCAATCACAGTTGCCTGTTTTTGGGCTAGACTGGCTAACAATTCTGGATTTTGAGCAGGCCAGATAAAACTAATCAGGGTTTTACCTAGGGGCATATTTTCTACTTCATTCTCTAAAGGGGCGCGTACTTTGAGAATTAGCTCTGCTTGGTGCCAGAGGGATGCTGCATCAGGTATAATTTTACAGTTGACTTCTTGATAGCTTTCATCTGAGAAATTAGCTGCAGTTCCTGCTCCACTTTGTACTAAAATCTCAAAACCTAATTTCTGAAGTTTTTGCGCTGTATCTGGAGTAGCCGCAACACGGGCTTCATTGGGGTATATTTCTTTGGGAATACCAATTCTTTTAATTTCTTTTTTCTCAGGATTCCCGCTCGTTACGGCTTCTGTTGCTGTAGCGATGGTCATGTCTTTTCCTCTATATGTTATTGAACTTTTTCCATTATTGTAGATTCTAAAGAGACAATACTTTTGTAACTTTATAATAAGCAGCTCCGTTTGTTCCCAATTTTCGCCGTAAAAATTTTAAATATCTGGCTATCTAGAACACATTCTCTAGTGTTATTCTCTTACTCTTCTTTCTCTGTTAATCTAGTAATAACACATAATGATTAACCATACAATTAACGATATGATTTCTCAAAAGTTACTCTTAGGGACAACTTTAAGTATTTTAAGTCTCTGCTCTCTCACTCTTGGCGCTACAGCAGGTTCTAACCCTGGTTTGACCATCTTTAGTGGTGTTGATCATAAAGATATTTTAAATTACTATCTAGACTTCGGTGGTAACCCTGGTCAAACTGACCGCTATAAGTTATATATTCCAGCGAAGAAACTCTCTCAAGGAGCTTCTCGCTTTTTTATTTCTTATCCAGATTATTTTAATGGAGTTTTTGATACTAGTCCAGGTTCTATAGAAGTCCGAGTCGCTGGTCAATCTCTCCCTCTTAAAAATGTCTATTGGGATAAGGAAAGTCGTTATCTAGAAATAAATTTGGCAAAACCTATTGAAGGTAGTACCGAAGTAACTATTGTCCTTTCCAATGTCCAAAATCCTAATTTAGGTACTTATTATTTTGTCGGTGATGCTCAAATTTCTGGTCAGATCCCACTCAGGGTTTATATAGGTACTTGGATTATTAGTATTGATCGGAATTAGTTAAGCTAGTGGAACCTTAAATTACGCATTTGAGATGTGGGCGTGGGCGTAGCCGCCCGCAGAGTAGCCGCCTGGGAACGTGCCAAAGGCACTAGGGTGGCAATAGGCAAGAGGCTCTAGAGGTATACAAACTCTGCGACTTACAGCAATTTGAGATCAGATAAGCCACAAAACCAAGGTTTGGTAAAAAAATCAACGAATATTAAGAAACAACAGGCAATATACTCATCGGTTTACAGTGGGTGTTGCCTTATGTTATAATATTTAAACTGAATCATTCAGAACATCTAGTAAAAACAGTTTTTTTGTGGTGTAGATGATTGAGTCCAACATTTTTCAAGTGTGAGGAAAAAATGTTAAAAATCGGTTGGAAATCATTATTAACAAGTAGTGCTGTTTTGGGAATAGCCTTAACGCTATCTGTGACTAACAAGGCTACAGCAGATACAGAAATCAGACCTAATCAGAATACAAATTTCATTCAACTTAACTCTCAAGATCAGATTACTAATGTGAGTGAACTGCGGGATGTAGCCCCGACAGATTGGGCATATGAGGCACTACGCAGCCTAGTTGAGCGTTACGGTTGTATAGTAGGTTATCCTGACCGCACCTTCAGAGGAAATCAGCCTCTGAGCCGTTGGGAATTCGCTGCAGGTCTGAATGCTTGTTTAAACACCTTAGAGCGTCTTATTCAAGAAAACAGCGTCAATAAAGAAGATCTGGAGAAACTTAAAAAGTTAGCCGAAGAATTTAAAACAGAATTAGCAGCTTTGGGAGCCAAAGTAGATAACTTAGAAGGACGTGTTGCTTTCCTAGAAAATCACCAGTTCTCAACCACAACCAAATTAAATGGCGAGGTAATTTTCCAACTTGCAGGATCTTCCCAAGCTAATAACCAATTAGTCTTCCAAGACCGTGTCCGTTTAGAATTAGATACAACATTTTCTGGTGAAGATGTCTTACATACTCGTCTAGCAGCAGGAAACGCTGTTAACTTTAATAGTACTGCAAATCTGCCTGGCTATCAAGCAGGAGTTTTCTCCCCAGCCACAACTCTCTCTTCAGCTGTAGGAGGTAATGGCAATAACAACGTAAGTTTAGATTGGTTAGCCTACCAGGGAGCAATACAAATAGAAAAAAATGTTAAATTAGATACATATATTGCTGGTTTCGCCGGTAACTGGAATGACTATGTACCAACTCTTAGCCCTTACTTTCAGGATGGAGATGGAGGCACGGGATCACTTTCTGCCTTTTCTCAGCAGAACCCTATTTACCGAATAGGTGGGGGAGAAGGAGCAGGTCTGACTTTGGAATTAGGGTCTTCAGATAGTATTCTTAATCCTACATCACTAAGTATAGGTTATTTAGCCGGTCCTAATTCTAATATCCCCAATCAAGGTAGCGGTTTAACGAATGGTAGTTACGCACTATTAGGGCAATTTAATGCCAATATTGGGAACATTTTCAGTGTTGGTCTGACCTACGTTAATGCCTATCAAGAGCAAGGAGTACCTATATTTAACACAGGCAATGGAGGCGGTATCACTGGTGCTTCAATGGGGACTCAACTAGCCAATGGTATTGTGGAAGGTCCTAATGGCAAGATTTTACTTGACTCTAATAAAGTTACTAATAGCTATGGCGTAGAAGCAGCTATAACTCCGTTTAAAGGGGTCAGTGTTAATGCCTTTGGTAACTATACTAACGTTAACTTTATAGGAAATCCAGGTATACCAGGTGCAGGCATCAATGGGACAGGACAAATATGGACTTATGGCGGTGGTATCGCCTTTACTGATTTTCTCAAGGAAGGGAGTGTTTTAGGGATTTTTGGTGGGGTGCAACCCTACTTTGGCAATGTTAGTACTAATATTCCCTCAACGGTACAAGGATATACAACTTCATCCCCCATACAGGTTGAAGTCTTCTACAAGTATCCAGTTACCGACAATATCTTAATCACTCCTGGGGTAATCTGGCTGAGTAACCCAACTCAAACTATTAATAATAACTCTCAAATAATTGGGGTTTTACGTGGAACCTTTAAGTTCTAGTCAGTAATAAGCTAAAACGCATCGATGATACGTTTTAGCAGCCGATAGGGGTTAGGGTGTGGGGATAAAAAGCCAAAACCCTTGGTTTTTCTGGATTATCTGTTTACAAACTGCTGTAAGTTAACTTACTAAGCATCGTAATAGAGGGCATACTCATAGGGATGAGGACGCAGACGCATAGGATTAACTTCATTGTCTAGCTTGTAGCTGATCCAATTGGCAATAAAGTCTTCCGTGAATACTCCAGATTGTGTTAAGAACTCATGATCGGCTTCTAAGGCTTCTAAGGCAGCTTCTAAAGAACCAGGTGTTGAGGGAACTTTGCTTAATTCTTCAGGAGTCAATTCATAGATATCTACATCTAAAGACTCGCCTGGATCTATTTTATTCTTAACGCCATCTAGACCAGCCAGAAGCATCGCCGAAAAGGCTAGATAGGGGTTGGCAGTGGCATCAGGACAACGGAATTCTAAACGCTTAGCTTTGGGGTTTGGTCCTGATAAGGGAATGCGAATAGAAGCCGAACGGTTACCTTGAGAGTAGGCTAAATTTACAGGGGCTTCAAAACCTGGAACTAGACGTTTATAAGAGTTAGTACTGGGATTGGTTAACGCTAATAAAGCAGGTGCGTGTTTTAGTAGTCCACCAATATAGTGCAGTGCCATTTCACTTAGATTAGCATAGCCATCACCCCAGAACAGAGGTTGTCCACCTTTCCAGAGGGACTGGTGGGTGTGCATTCCTGAACCATTGTCTTTAAAGAGGGGTTTAGGCATGAAAGTAACGGTTTTACCATGCTTTTTAGCCACATTTTTAATGACATATTTATAGGTCATCAAAAAGTCAGCTGCTTGTACTAAAGGAGCAAATTTAAACCCTAGTTCGTTTTGTCCACCTGTTGCTACTTCATGGTGATGTTTTTCTATCGGTACACCACATTTAGCCATAGTCAAGAGCATTTCTGTTCTAATGTCTTGCATGGTATCAGTTGGTCCGACTGGGAAATAACCCCCTTTATAGGCTGGTTTATGTCCTAGGTTACCTCCCTCTTCTTCTTTTCCACTATTCCAGCGTCCTTCTACGCTGTCTACATAGTAGTAGCCTTTGTTTTCACTTTGATCGAAGCGAACATCATCAAATATAAAGAATTCTGCTTCAGGTCCAAAATAGGCAATATCAGCTAACCCTGTATTAGTAAGATATTCTAGGGCTTTTTGGGCTAGGGAGCGGGGATCTCTACTGTAAGGGTTGCCAGTACGAGGTTCTTTAATACTACAGATGAGGCTGAGAGTTGGTTCTGCATAAAAAGGATCTATCCAAGCGGTCGTCGGATCGGCAACCATTGACATATCAGACTCGTTAATTGCTTTCCAACCCCGAATACTAGAACCATCGAAAGGCACTCCAACATCAAAGGCACTTTCATCAATTTGATCGTAGTAGAAGGTGCAGTGTTGCCAAGTTCCCAGCATATCTACAAATTTCAGATCGATCATCTGAATTTTGTTATCTTTGATATATTGTAATACCTCTTGTGGGGTACTAACCATTCTTAACTCCTTGCTATATTTCAGATAATATTTCTTTCAAATTATCTATCTTATGTATGATTCTTACTTAAATTTTGTATCTGTTGATACTTTTTGCCCTTTTACTCTAAATAGTTGTCTGGCAATATATAAAGAAATGTGTCAAAAAATTAATAAAATCCTCAAGAAAGTAGAGACTTAGGCAAGCTACCATAGGGCAGGGGTCAAGCCTATGAGATTATAAATAGATAAGACCTCAAGGTTTGGAGGTAATGACTATTAAAATTACAATTGGGAGAATCTTTTAATGAGAGACGCAGTAACTAGTTTAATTAGAAACTACGACGTAAGTGGACGTTATTTTGATCGCAATGCCATAGATCAGTTAAAGTCTTATTTTGACTCAGCTACAGCACGTCTCGCCGTGGCCGCAGTCATCAATACCAATGCAGCCGAAATAGTTAAATCTGCTGGTGTACAACTTTTTGCAGAAATACCTGAGTTAATTCGTGCAGGTGGGAATGCTTACACCACCCGTCGTTATTCTGCTTGTTTGAGAGATCTGGACTACTATTTGCGTTATGCTAGTTACGCCCTCATCGCTGGTGATACTGATGTTTTAGATGAGCGAGTGTTACAAGGACTCCGCGAAACATACAACTCTCTTGGGGTAGCGATTGGATCTACTGTACGAGGAGTTCAGATCTTGAAAGAAATAGTTATAACAAAGGCTCAAGCAGCAGGGATCAGCAATCTTTCTTTTGTAGATGAACCTTTTGATCATATTACTCGTGAGTTAGGCGAAGTATCTATTTAATCTCTTTTTTCTCCAATAGCGCGGTCGTCATCAGGCGATCGCCTTTTTTGTGTGAAGGAAGTCGGTTTTAGCAAGACGCAAGTAAAATGTAAAATGATAAGAATCAAACTAAATTAATTATCTAATGATTGAAAATTTTGAAGATTTTGAGAATCATGTTGCTAATCTATTTCGGACTTATGGGTTTGAAGTTCAAAAGGCTAAACGGAGCCAAAAAGGATATGATTTAGTAGTTAAAAAAGACAAAATTTCAGGAATTGTTCAAGTAAAATGGTTAAAAGGGAATGTACAAACTCCTCAAGTTTTAAAATTCGTCGATTTTTTAGCAAATGAAGCAGATAAGCAGTTTAATTGTGGGTTTTTTATTACTTCTAGTGGCTTTGGAAGACCTGCTGAAGCATTGATCAAAAGTTGGGGAAAAGATGCTAAAGTTTTTTGTGGAATTGCCTCTGATCAAACTATAAAACGGGTCGGGGAAGGGGACGAACTTCTCCCACCTCCGCCACCCCCACTAAAGAGAATTTACTTTGGGGTTTTTACCGCTAAAGGAGGTGTAGGAAAAACTACAATTGCTGCTCATTTAGCAGGCGCTTTTCTTCTGCAAAATTTCGACATAGTACTAGTTGATTTAGATCCTGAACAAAATTTAAAAAAATTAGTTGGAGATGGAATTTATCTGGAAAACCCAGGCAAAGCAGGCAATACAATAGTAGTTTTTAATAGTCAAGAATGGGATGAAGAAACTGTTCGGGATTGTGAAATTGTAATTTGTGATTGTTCTCCTGCCTTAGAAAGAAATCCTAGAGAATTAATTGAAAAATTAGATTATTGTATTATTCCTACAACTTTAAATCCTTTGGGAATTAGCAAGCATGGAAATGTTATCAAACAAACCGTAAGAGAACTTCGCTCAATTAATAAAAATGCCCATTTATTTGTCATTATTAATAATTATAAAAAAACTATTAGCACTAAACAGCTAGGACTGTTGAAAAAAGCTTGGGAAGAAACCTATCAAGATATCAGTAAAACTGATGAGAAATTTCATTGTGTTGATCCTGATGAAGCTTGTATTCGTAGTAGTGATCAGCTCTATTATTGGGGTATCCATTTATTGGAAAATAGTAACAGTCCTCGCAGTGAATTAGCTTTTAAGCTTGTAGGAGGAAGGTGCTATCCAAGGGAAGATTTTCTCAGACTGGCTGATTATATTTTAAGCCAATCTGATTTAGCGGCTTTTAGGACTTAAAAAGAATTATTAGGAGAAATTGAAGCAATTAATAATCATTTATTGTTCCCGAAAAAAACTATTATATACGATTGTGAAATAGTAAAATTCCAAAGAACCTAAAAATAATAATTTAGTTTACTGTAAGGGTTGGGAAGATTTCTCAGGCATGGGGATTTCAGAAGTGGTTATACTCTTGATTCATTAGCACAAAAAAATTTGGGTTTGAGTAAATCCCTATCAGGAGAATTGGCTCCTATGGCAACAAGGGAAAATTGTTTAAATGATGTAGTTATTACTCGTAAACTTTATGAAAAGAGACATAAATTAATAGATCCCACTAATGGTAATTTATTAAATCTTCTTGAAAATTAACTTACTTAGATTGTTCGCTCTGTTCATTGACAAAATCAGAACTTCCTACAATCTGAACAGACCCGAGTTCAGGAAGTCTTACGGTTAGCTCCCACTCGCCACCAAGTGAACGCACAAAGTTGGAAAAGTCTTCCAAAGTCAGACCGCGTGACCCATTTTCTAGTCGAGAAATTCGCGACTGAGATCCCCCTACTCGTTCAGCGAACTCCTCTTGCGTGAGACCGAGATGTACTCGAAGTTCCCGAATAGCTCGGATCTCTTTCAGCGTCTCTTCTGCACGGGCTTGTATTCGGGCTCTCCTTTCCGGTGGCAGAGAAGCCATTTTTTCTTCGTGACTAATCATCGCCCCTCCTCCTCTTTCATAGTTTTTAAATGTTGTTTAAACCTCTTGTCTGCGATACTGATATTATCTTTGTACCAATTGGAACCGCTTCCCGTCTTATTACCTCCAAGCAAGATAATTGCTCTTCGTTGTGGGTCAAACGCAAAGAGAACCCTCCAAGGATCACCCCTATGCTGTACCCGAAGTTCTTTCATGTTTGGATATTTACTTCCTTTGACGGTATCAACATAAGGCCGCCCAAGCATTGGGCCTTCAGCTTGAAGAAGTTCAATGGAGAACAAGACTGCATCTTGTAAGCTCTCCTCTTGCTCGTTCAGCCAAGCATCGAACTCATCATGGTAAATCACTATCCATATCATAATTAAAGTATATGCCAAACTGCCATAAAGCCTATAATTTAGGGGGTGAGTCCAACTTTACAAATCATTGAGAATTATTAAGATTTATGTACTATGAAGTGATTTTTTAAAAAAATTTTTGCAACTGCACAAAATTTTAGCAGAAATTTTGTGCAGTTCCTTTTTTAGTAGTAAACCAAATGTATTTTAAAAACATCGCCCTGGCCACAGGGTTAGCAATCAGTGGAATTACAGTTAGTAGTGTTTGTGCTCCAGCTAATGCTGCTATTTTTGGCTCGAATTTGATCGTCAATGGAGATGCTGAGGCAGGTATAGGTTCTAGTGATGGCAATACAGTTGAGCCTATACCTGGGTGGACAACAAGCGGTAACTTTACAGTAGTGCAATATGGAGCAAGTGGTGGGTTTCCCACTTCTACTGACCCTGGTCCATCTAATCTCGGCTTAAATTTCTTTGCAGGTGGACCGAATAATGCCTTATCTAGTGCTTCTCAAGTTATCGATGTTACCTCAGGAGTTACTGCCATTGATGCGGGTAATGCTTCTTATAATTTATCAGGCTTTTTAGGTGGATTTTCGAGTCAAGGTGATAATACGACTCTGACTGCAAATTTTTTAAATAGCAGTAATTCACTACTAAGTAGTGCAACGATTAGTCCAGTAACCGCCGCTTTAAGGAATAATGCAACTGGATTGCTTAGTGAAAATACTCTAGGCTTAGTTCCAACTGGCACAAGAAGCATTTCATTGCAATTAGTGGCAACTAGAACAGATGGAGCATACAATGATGGTTATGCAGATAACTTATCTTTGGTTTTAACTGACAACACTACGGCTGTACCCGAACCCTCTACTATTTTAGGTGCAGTAGCAGGATTAGGATTAATTACAGGCTTGAAACGTAAATTACAGCAAATTTCTATCAAATGAAGCCCAGATTAAAAGGCTAAAACCCATGCGGGGCGCAAGCCCCGCCCCTTGGTTTTGAGTTGTATTTGGTCTCAAATTGCTGTAAGATAAAAACCCCCCTTATAAAGGCTACCGTGTTGTACAGTAGCCTTATCCTGGGAGGAACCCTAACCCCTGCTTAAAACTGTTATCTTAGGTAATAAGGTAATACTGTATTTACATATATGACCAATCAACTAGGAAATTCTAATAACGAAATACATGGAGCATTAATCGCCCAACTAGACTTGATGATCAGGGCACGTTATCCCCTCCTCTATATAGTCTCAGTGGAAGAAGACCCGGTAGAAGAAGTCTTAAATCGAGTAGCAGCACAAATGCAGCCAACTCGTAAGTTATTACTGTGGGATATTGTGCGAGGTTGGAATGATAACGGAACTGATAAAGGTTCAGTAATGGCAGGTTTGACTCGTATTGCCAAATCTACAGAAGAAGTTCTCTTTGTTCTGCGAGATCTCCACCCCATACTAAAGAATCCCCATACAGAAAGAAATGCCCCCATAGTCAGGGAATTAAAAAACTTAGCCAAGGAACTAAAACGCACTCGCAAGACACTCATTCTGACAAGTCATACCTTAGAACTGCCAGCAGATCTCAGGGAAGAAGTAACAGTAATTGATTTTCCCCTCCCTAATGTACCAGAGATTAACTATCTAATTGAAAAATTAGTCGTACCCGACCAACTGAAAATAGTTGGCTTGGGAAGAGAACAGTTAGTCAAAGCCTGTCAAGGATTGAGTCGAGTGAGAATACAGCGAGTTTTAGCCGTCTCCCTAGCAGCGAAACAACAGATAGATGAGAATGATATAGAGAGAGTTTTAGCAGAAAAAAAACAAGCAATCCGACAAACGGGAATTTTAGAGTTTTTCACCAGCCAAGAAAGCATGAAAAATGTAGGCGGACTAGAAAACCTCAAACAATGGGTAAAAATGCGTCAGGATGCCTTTACAGATGAAGCTAGACTATATGGCATTCCCAATCCCAAAGGAGTATTACTAGTCGGGATTCAAGGTACAGGAAAATCCCTCTCAGCCAAAACCATTGCTAGGGAATGGCGACTACCTCTGTTAAGACTAGATTCAGGACGACTATTTGGCGGTATTGTAGGAGAAAGTGAAGACCGTGTCAGGCAAATGATAGCCATATGTGAAGCCATCGCTCCCTGTGTCCTCTGGATAGATGAAATAGATAAAGCCTTTGGGAACATCTCTTCAGGTATAGATGGGGACTCAGGGACATCTCGCAGAGTATTCGGGAGCCTCATTACTTGGATGCAGGAAAAAACCAGTCCAGTCTTTATTGTAGCTACTGCCAATAATGTGCAGATCTTGCCAGCCGAATTACTGCGGAAAGGAAGGTTTGATGAGATCTTTTTCCTTAACCTACCAAGTATTGGCGAAAGACAAGAAATTTTTAAAGTTCACCTCAATAAATGGCGACCAGGACGCTTGAGAGAATTTAATTTGCCTCTTTTGGCTGCAACTGCTAAAAATTTCAGTGGAGCCGAGATAGAACAGGTTATCATAGATGCTATGCACCAAGCTTTCGGCAGTATAAAAGATGGACAAAGACGGGATTTTACAACAGAAGACATTCTACGTTCTATTGAAGAGACTGTCCCTCTAGCTTTTATTGCTCAAAGGCAAATTGAAGAATTAAAACAATGGGCAGCCCAAGCAGGGGCTAGAACTGCTTCTATTGAGACGGTACTAAACGAAGAGCTACGGCATCGGAGTACAGATTATGGGATTAAACCGCTAGAAATAGATTAATTGGAGGTTACCAAAATGTCACATTTTACAACAATTAAAGTTCAAATAAAAAATGGAGCAATACTCCAAGAAGTTTTACAAGACTTGGGCTATCAAGTAGAGAAACATACAAAAGTACGAGGCTATCAGGGCAGTAAGATAGAAGCTGAATATGTTATCCGTCAGAATAACGGTTTTGATTTAGGCTTCCGTCCTCAGGGCGATAACTATGAACTGATAGCTGATTTCTGGGGAGCGCGCATTAATCAAGAACAGTTCCTTAATCCCATCCTGCAAAAATATGCACATAAAACCTTAATGAATACTGTACAAGAGCAGGGTTTTAATGTGCAAGAAGAGGAAGTTTTAACAGATGGCACAGTGCGTGTTTTAGTTGGTAAGTGGGTTTAATTAGCATGGGTACTAATGTGAGTACCCTACCACTCTTCTTGACCAGTAACGCTCTTATAAAGATACAGTTTTATGCCCGGAAAAAAACTATATTTATATTAAACTGGGAATAATTTTAGCAATAGCTTCTTTTTGCTCTTGATCATATCCCCAACGCTCTAGAAAAGACTGATATTTTCCTTGATTGGTTTTTAAGCTTTCAGTAAGGGCTAACAACTTTTCTTTGATTTGGGGTAATGCTAATTTTTCTAATAAATTTAAAGTACGACGTTGCACTACTTCTGAACCTTTCGCCAGATCTTCATCCCCATTCTCCTGATGAGTAATAGTTGTGGCTGTGGACATTGCTAAGTTTTTTACTAGTAATTCAGAGACGATTTCAGGGGAAGATTTCAGGGCATTAATAACGCCAGTAGATGGCTGTTCAGCAAACTCTCTCTCAGTAGTTAAATAGTTAACAAAGAAGCCTCTAGCACCATTTTCGCTCATCACCAATAAAGAAATCACATTCTCTATATCTTCTTCTGTTAATTTTTCTGAAGATAATATATCAAAGAACTTTTCTGTCTCTTTTAATGACTGTTCAAAAGTAATATCAAAATTAATTGATTTGTAAAAATCCTCATCTATTTCTGTCATTTTTTTATCGTCCTAAATTATGTAAAGAATTGATAGTATTGGCACATTCTTGGGTAACTCTAAGCAGTTCTGCTTTATCGTTACTCTTTGGGGGGGGTATTATATCTCCTATTCTAATAGTTAAAGGAACCATACGTGGGAAAGATAAACCTTTGTTAAGAATATTTTCTGTTCCCCATAAACTAACAGGAAGCAGTGGAACTTCTGCTAGAGCAGCAATAAGAGCAGCCCCTAATTTAGGCTCTCTTATCTTACCATTAGATGTTCTTGTTCCTTCTAAAAATATGCCAATAGCCCACCCCTTTTCTAAAGCAGAAATAGCCGCTTTGATCGCCTGACGATCCGCAATACTACGGTTGACAGGATAGGCTCCATAAAGTCTAATTAATTCCCTCAACACGGGTACTCTAAATAACTCTTCTTTAGCCATATAAGCAACAGGACGACCAACAGCCGAAGCGAGAACTACTGGATCAAAATAGCTAGCATGGTTACTGACAATAATAAAAGGTCCTTGTTGAGGCACTTTTTCGGCATTGTGTATTTTACCTCTGAAATAAGTATGTAAGAGTGGACTGACTAACGACCATTTCAGTAAATGGTAGAGTACTCGACTATTTAAAGGTTCTCGGTTTTGCTTAATTAATTGTGTCATCAGGAGATCTGTCTAAACCCAGAAAGTTTTTCAAGCCTTCAAAAAAAGTGCCAAGATCTCGCCAAGAAATTTTCAGCAGGGAAAAAATGCCAATAAAAATCAAAAGATTAGCTATAAAAACATTCTCTTTATACAGAACTAATCCTACTAAAACAATAAAATAAGGGGATAAAATACCACTTATTTTCTCAACTACTTGCACTATTTCAGGTTGATTATTCCAAGAGTTTTTTAGTTGTATGTCTTCATCATTCAAATTACTAACTAGCTCTGTTTCAGCTACTTCAGCTGGAAAGCTATCTATAATATCGTCAGGTTCAAGATCTCTACGGGAGCGACTAAACATATTCACCTCGATGTAGTTGTTTCTTTATCTTAAACCGCCAGAAGACCTTCTGCTTAATTGCCTGTGACATGATATTATTAAAGTCATTCTGATCACCCTAGTTTATTAATGTCACAGACCTATAATTCTAGAATCTATGTTACTTTGAGACCTTCAGTACTCGACCCCGCTGGTACTGCAGTGCGATCAGGTTTATCGCAATTAGGCTACTCACAAGTAGAGCAAGTCAGAATAGGCAAATATATTGAATTGACCCTAATAGCTGAAAATGAGGCGCAGGCAAACGAACAATTGCAGCAAATTTGTACTCAAGTACTAACTAACCCAGTGATCGAGAAATATCGTTTTGAGATCACCCCATTGGAGTAGGAAAAGATGAAATTTGGTGTAGTCGTCTTTCCTGGCTCTAACTGTGATCGAGATGTTTTGACAGTGACTAGAGACATATTAGGAGAACCCACAAGCTTAATATGGCATCAAGAAACAGCTATAGATGATTTCGATGTCATAATTCTTCCTGGGGGGTTTAGTTATGGAGATTATTTGCGTTGTGGAGCAATAGCCCGTTTTTCCCCTATTATGCGGAGTGTAGTAGAAGCAGCTAAAAAAGGAAAAAAGGTTTTAGGTATTTGTAATGGGTTTCAAATTTTGACCGAAGTAGGTCTCCTTCCAGGTGCTTTAATGAGAAATAAAAATCTACATTTTATCTGTGATCGCATACCTTTAAAGGTAGAAAATACAGGCACAGTCTGGACAAGAAACTATACAAAAGGACAGATAATCACTTTACCGATCGCACATGGAGAAGGTTGTTATTACAGCGATCCTGAAACTAGTAAAAAACTAGAAGACCAAGAACAAATTCTCTTCCGCTATTCTAGTATGACTGGAGAGATTAATGAGACTCATAATCCCAATGGCTCATTAAATAATATTGCAGGAATTACCAATGAACAGGGAAATGTGCTAGGCATGATGCCCCATCCAGAAAGGGCTGCCGATCCTCTTTTAGGTAGTGTAGAAGGGCGTATTTTATTTGAAAGTCTTCTTAAACTTTAGTAGATTTATATTATCAAGAGCAAACACCGCACCACCTAACCCCCAACCCCTATCAAAAAACGTCCTGTATGAGATTGAGGAACTTTAGCGACATCTTCAGGTGTTCCCACAGCTACTAGATAACCTCCTTTATTACCACCTTCTGGACCTAAATCAATGATCCAATCAGAACAGCGAATCAGATCTAGATTATGCTCAATAACAACTATAGAATTACCCTTATCTACTAGACGTTGTAAAACATTCAGTAACTGATGGACATCATAAAAAGATAAGCCTGTGGTGGGTTCATCTATGAGATAGAGAGTTTTTCCTGTCGCCCTTTTAGAGAGTTCTGTGGCTAATTTTAGGCGTTGTGCTTCGCCTCCTGAGAGGGTGGTTGCTGCTTGTCCTAGCTTAATATAACCTAGTCCTACATCAATTAGAGTTTGCAAACGACCAGCAGCGCGTGAGATATTCAGAAAAACCTCTAGGGCTTCTTCTACAGTCATATCCAAAACTTCAGCTATGGAATAGTTTTTATATTTAACCTGTAAAGTATCTCGGTTATAGCGACTCCCTTTACAAACTTCACAGCGTACATAGACATTAGGGAGAAAATTCATCTCAATCATGTTCACTCCCTGACCTAAACAAGCTTCACATCTTCCCCCTTTGACATTGAAGGAGAACTGTCCTGGTTTATAGCCTCTGGTTTTTGCCTCAATGGTTTCGGTGAAGACTTCTCGAATAGTATCAAAGATGCCTGTATAGGTAGCAGGGTTAGAACGTGGTGTTCTCCCAATAGGGGATTGATCGATCACGATCACTTTATCTATGTCTTTGAGTCCTGTAATTGACTCTAAACCTCTAGGAAAAGGGACTGTCTTGGTTAAATGATGTTGTAAGGCGGGATAGAGTAACTCATTGAGGAGAGTAGATTTTCCTGAGCCTGATACTCCTGTAATACAAATTAACTTACCGAGAGGAATTTCTACATCTATATTCTTGAGATTATTAGCATGGCAATTCTTTAATTCTAGAAAACGCCCATTACCTGCCCTTCTTTGAGGAGGGGGGACAATCTGAAGACGCCCGGAGAGATATGCTCCTGTTAAAGAATCAGGGGCACTCAACAGGTCATTTAGATGCCCTTGACAGACTATTTTGCCGCCATGTACCCCTGCTCTAGGTCCAATATCGACCAAATAATCAGCAGTGAGAATAGTATCTTGATCATGCTCTACCACAATTAAGGTATTACCTAGATCTCTTAATTTTTTCAGGGTATCTAAAAGCCTTTGATTATCTCTTTGATGTAGTCCTATACTGGGTTCATCTAAGACATAGAGAACTCCTGTCAGTCCTGAACCAATTTGCGTAGCTAGACGAATCCGTTGCGCTTCACCACCTGAGAGGGTCGTAGCAGCACGATCTAGAGACAGATAGTCCAGTCCAACATCCAATAAAAACTGTAATCTGGCTTTAATCTCTTTGATGGCTAATTCTCCTATGGTCACTTGACGAGGAGTCAGTTGTAGTTCTTGGATTCTCTCTAAGGTTTCAGCTATGGAAACAGAGACTAAATCCAGAATATTGTACTGTCCAAGACGGACTGCTAGAACTTCAGGTTTTAGTCTTTTACCCGCACAGACAGGACAAGGACTGTCAATAATGTATTTTTCTAGTTTTTGCTTATAGACCTCGGAAGTAGCATCCTCATAGGTTTTTTCCAAGATAGCCACTACCCCTGGATATTTACGATAGTAGCCTTCTTCCTTGTTGTAGCGAGATTCTCCCTGCACATATATGGGTTGATCTAAGCCATAGAGAATACTATGCTGTTGTTGGTGAGTCAGATCAGACCAAGGAGTTTGTAAATCAAAAGAGAGTGCTTTACTGAGACTATAGAGAAGGGCGAGATAGTAGGGATTTTCCTTTTCTGCCCAAGGTGCAATAGCACTATAAAAAGGTTGAGTAGGATCAGGAATGAGCAGTTCAGGGGAAAAAGTTCTCAATGTCCCTAGACCGTGACAGCCGAGACAAGCCCCATAGGGGGAGTTGAAAGAAAATAGACGGGGTGATAATTCCTCCATCACTGCACCATGTTCAGGACAGGCAAAGTTTTCACTTAAAAGGATTTCTCTGTTTTCCCCTGATGGAGTGTCTAGTATTTCGATTAAAGCTAGTCCTTCTGAGGTGCGTAAGCAAGTCCGCAAAGAATCAGCAATACGATCCTCTAAATCTGGTTTTTGTACTAAACGATCGATAACTACTTCAATATTATGATATTGGTTTTTATCTAGTTCCAAATTATCAGATAGTTCTTGGACAGTACCATTGAGTCGCACCCTGACATAGCCTGATGAAGCTAGAGTGGACAGTAGTTGTTTATGAGTGCCTTTTTTGCCTCTAACTACGGGCGAGAGAATTTGAAAACGGGTTTTTTCAGGCAGTTGAGCTATAAGATCGCACATCTGATCAATTGTTTGGGGTGCAATTGATCGCTGACATTGGGGACAGTGAGGTTCTCCGGCCCGACCAAATAAAAGGCGTAAATAATCATAGATCTCTGTTACAGTTCCAACGGTAGAACGCGGGTTATGATTGGTGGATTTTTGCTCAATAGAAATAGCAGGACTCAGTCCTTCTATGGCATCAACATCGGGTTTATCTAACTGACCCAGAAACTGTCTCGCATAAGCACTCAGAGACTCTACATAACGCCTCTGTCCTTCGGCAAAAATCGTATCAAAAGCTAGAGATGATTTACCAGATCCTGATACTCCCGTAAAGACAATCAATTGATTCCGGGGCAGATCTAGGCTGATGTCTTTGAGGTTATGTTGCCTAGCTCCTCTAATACGAATTAAGTCTTTCATCTTTATTTTGGCAGGAGACTATTGGCACTGTGCTACGCACAGAAAAATTAGATGTAGTATTAATTATAGCTAAACTAAATCTATATTTCCTAGATACTAGGTCATTTAAAATGACTACTACTTTACCTCAGAGAAAATATAATACTTTATTGTTAAGCGGAATCAGATGGGAAACCTATCAATCTTTAGTTAGAGACTTAGCTGAAGACCCGAGCCAAAGATTAACTTATGATTGTGGCATCTTGGAGATAATGACCCCCTTAAGCGAACACAAGATTAGTAAAAAATTATTAGATCGCTTGGTAGAAGCAACAACAGAAAAATTAGGACAGGAAATTATAGCCTTGGTTCTACTACATGGAGTCGAGAAGATTTACAGAAAGGAATAGAGCCTGATCAGTGCTATTACATTACCCAAGAATCCTTGATGCGAGGAAAGGTACAAATTGATCTCCTAGTTGATCCTCCCCCAGATCTAGCTATTGAAATTGATATCACCAGCAGTTCTCTGGACAAATTAAACATTTATGCGTCCTTGGGGGTTGGTGAATTGTGGCGTTTTAACGGTAGGGATTTTTTAATTTATATACTGCAAGATGGTATTTATGAAATACATAAACAGTCAAAAGTGTTGCCTATTTTAGGAGCTTGTGATCTTCTCTATTTTTTGCAAAAGCGAGGAGCAATCGGCGAAAATGCCTTAATTAGGGAGTTTAGGCAGTGGTTGGACAACCAAGTAAAAATTTAAGACAGGGCGGTTGTTAATTCTAATAATTCAAGGGGACTATGAACTAAAAAGTCCGGTTCATATTGCTGTAATATGCTAGGTGAATTAAACCCCCAACTAACTGCTATTACTCTGATTTTGCTTTTCTTGGCTGCGTTAATATCTCTGGTTTCATCTCCCACATAAATCACTTGACTAGGCTGGACTTGCTGTAATTTAATCGCTTTATTAATGAGCCGATGTTTCCCGAATAATGTTGAACCAGAGAAGATAAAATCAAAATAATCTAGGAGTTGATTATTCTCTAAAAAAGATACTACATTCTCTTTTAAATTAGAACTTATAATCCCTAAAATATAACCTTCCTCTTTTAGTTCTTTTAAACAAGAAGGCATCCCTGTAATAGGTTTTAAGCTGTGAATGTGTTGACTGAGTTCTTGCATAAAACGGCGTAAAATAAAGGGGATTTTGAGAGGCGAAACCCCTGAACGCATAACAACATCTCTGGAACTTAAGTTTTTTAAGTCTTCTAGTTGGTCTTCATTGACAGGCTGATAATTGAATTCTTCAGCCATTTTATTGGCGATAGCTAGAGATATTTGATGAGTATCGGCAATTGTACCGTCAAAGTCAAAAATTATAATTTTAATAGTCATTATTAAGGATGATTAGTTTTCCTCTAACCTAAGATTAGCACGGGCGTTACGTCTTAACATCGTAGGTTTAATTCTTTTTAGAGGCGAATTTTTAAAACGTTCTGAGTATTCTTGCTCAGAAATTGTCGCTATTTCTGTTAATTTAGGTGAAATATTTTCCGGCGATGGCTGAAAATCAGCTATATCAGTCTCTTTAGCAAACCGTTCATTCCAAGGACAAACATCTTGACAAATATCACAACCTGCTATCCATCCCTCTAAATGGATAGCTATTTCTTGGGGCAGTTCTTCAGCTCTATTCTCTATGGTATGATAAGCAATACATTTTTGAGCATCCAGAACAAAAGGTTCAATCAGAGCACCTGTAGGACAAGCATCTAAACACCTTGTACAGGTACCGCAATGTTTATTACTAGGAGTATCAGGAGTCAAAGGGATATTAATGAGAATTTCGCCTAAAAAGACCCAACTCCCGTAATCTCTAGTAATTATATTAGTATTTTTAGCGATCCAACCGAGTCCAGCACGTTCTGCCCAAACTTTATCTTGTACAGGACTGGTATCAACACAAAAACGGGTCACAATGTCCTCTCCTTGCGCTTCTAACCAACGAGAGAACTGTTTTAGCTTTTTTCGCATTATCTTATGATAATCTCCCCCCCAACCATAGCGGGAGATTTTAGCGCAGTTGGGATCTTTCGAGTGTTGTTGGGGGGTATAGTAATTAAGTACAAGAGCAATAATTGAACGGACTTCTGGCATATATTCCAGAATATCCTTTCTTTTACTATTATTCATCCAAGCTAGATCCCCATGGTAGCCTAGAGAAAGCCATCTTTCTAGATTAATTGTCGCATTATCTTGGTAGTCTAATTGTGCATTAGCTATACCCACTTTATGAAAACCTAAAGAGATTGCTTGTTCTTTGATTTTCGTACTGTCTAGGCTGTTAGGCATTTAATTTAAAAAACATTTTCATAAATATCAGAAACTAGACAACGAAAGTCAAGACTAACTAAATGTATTTCATCATTTAGACTATAAGGATAAAGTTCCCAACGTTTAGCTAGATTGAGTTTATAGCATTCTATCTTAGGAGTATCTTGATTAATTAAGAGATATTCTTGGAGAGTGTTTATACTACGATAGTGGGCAAATTTATGTCCACGATCAAAAGCCTCTGTTGTAGGTGAAAGAACCTCCACTATTAAACAAGGATAATCAAGGAATTGTTCAGAATTCTTATCTTTTGGATCACAACTAACTACAATATCTGGATAGTAAAAAATATTAGATGTTTCAATACGCACCTTCATGTCGGCAATATAAGTAATACAATCACTACCTCTAAGATGATTTCTCAGCATACTTGCTAAGTTGAGAGCAATAATTACATGAGCTTTACTTGCACCCGCCATAGCATATATTTTGCCATTATTATATTCATGCTTAAAATTACTATATTCCTCACCTTGAAGATAATCCTCAACAGGAATATAGAGAGGATTAGGATGATTTGTCATAAGCTATTAGAAGTCTAAATTTTAACTATACTTTAAACAGTCACAATCACCAGATGAGAGTTTTGGTTTGATCCCCCCTAACCCCCCATTCAAAGGATAGATCCCCCCGACCCCCCGAAATCGCGGGGGGAGATCCGCTTTCAAGGGTAGGTTTTTAAAAATTGGGTGTAGTGCAGACAAGGAGGACAAGGTAGGAAAGTGGACAAGGAAGAAAAACAGTATAATATTCGCTTTTTAACAGTACAAATTAAGAAAAAAGCCTAT